>Ga0315320_10001156_pt1 | contig 21872 bp, 22 predicted proteins | sample M140m21515metaG_FD_203458 | JGI IMG/M metagenome (GOLD analysis project Ga0315320, IMG submission 203458) | Ammonia-oxidizing marine archaeal communities from Monterey Bay, California, United States - M1 40m 21515 | ecosystem: Environmental > Aquatic > Marine > Coastal | place: USA: California... | reverse complement strand
GTGCCGCGCCGGAGATCCAGCCGATAGACGGCGTTGCCTTCGCGAAGGGCAAGCCACATTTGGTGTCCGTCAAAATCAATCGCCCGCGGACCATTCAGCGCTACCCCTTGAATTGAGGCCCCATCCGGCGTGGGATTGCGTTCGCCCGTGCCGGCAAAGGTGGTGATGCGGCCGGTCTTGGCATCCACTCGGCGTATCCGATGATTGCCAATGTCACAAATATACAGGTGTCCGGCAGGACCAAACTGAATGCTGTGCGGCCGGTTCAACGTGGCTTTCGTGGCTGGACCGCCATCGCCGCTAAAGCCGCGCTCACCGGTGCCAGCAAGGGTGCGGATGCGGCCCGTTTCGGCATCCACTTGGCGCACGAGATGGTTTTGCATTTCTACAAATACTAGATTGCCCGCGGCATCGATCCGGATTTCATAGGGCTCATTTAACCTCGCCTGCGTAGCCAGACCACCATCGCCGCTGTAACCTTTTTGGCCGGCACCGGCGACGGTGGTGATGTTGCCGTTTGGATCCATCCGGCGAATTACGTGATTGTAGGTGTCACAGATATAAAGCCCGCCGTCGGGGCCCTTGAGCACCCCAAACGGGCCCTTTATCTGGGCTTCCGAAGCCGGACCGCCGTCGCCGCTGTAGCCAGCTTGGCCGTTGCCAGCGATGGTGTGAATGGAGGCGCTCCAAAGAGCGGGAACCATCAGAAAAATCCAGAGATTGCGCATGGCTTTCTTTTACAGGCTCTGGTGACAACGAACAGCCTGTTTTATTTCAGTCTCAATGGTTTCTCGTTGATCCGTTTTTCGGGGACTTAAATGGCCCCTTGGGGGGGATGTGAATAAATCGTGGAAAACCGCCGTTTATCCGCCATTGGCTACATAAATGAGGATTACCGCCCCGAGTATGATGCGGTACCAGCCAAAGGCTACGAAGTTGTTTCGTTTCAAATACGTGAGCAACCATTTCACCGCGGCAAATGCTGTGACCGCTGAGACTACCGTGCCCAGCACCAACATCGGCGCCTCTTCACGCACTGCGGTCGGATTGTCCTTTATCGCTGAAGCAAGTTGATACGCGCCGGCTGAAAGCAAGGTGGGCACCCCAAGCAAAAAGGAATACTCCACTGCCTCTCGACGCATCATGCCCAGGCATAAGCCGATGAGAATCGTGGTGCCACTTCGGGAAGCACCCGGAAAAACCATGGCCACCAACTGTGCCATCCCAAAGGCCACCGCCACCGTCCAGGTGATCTGCGGCAGTGAAAGGGCTTCGGTTGATGGATTCCTTTCCTTTAATGCCAGTTGGGGTTCGATGACGATAAAGAGCACGCCACCCACCAGCAATGCCCAAGCGATGGGTGTTGCGTTTTCGGGCAATTCCCATCCTGCCGCCTTGAGTGATAGGCCTCCAACCGCGGTGATCACGAAGGAAGCGCCCATTTTTACGAGGTAATCGCGTGTATTCGGCTGGCTCCATCCGGTGGCCAATTCACGCACGCGTTCCTTGAAAACAGCCAGAACGGACAGCACGGCGCCGCTTTGGATAAAGACCGTGAAATGTTCGGATCGTTTTCCCAACCATTGCTCGGCGAGCAAGAGGTGGCCGGTGGAGGAGATGGGCAGGAATTCCGTGATCCCCTCGATGAGGCCGAGCAGGATGACTTGAAGCCAGTCTGGCATCGCGGCGGAGTATGCAGTAAACACAGGCCGTGCGCACGATTTATTTGGATTACAATGCCACCACGCCACTGGATGCCCGCGTGCGTGAGGCGATGCAGCCGGCTTTCGAGGAGACTTGGGGCAATCCTTCCAGCGTACATCATATCGGCCAATCGGCACGCGCTCTACTCGATGAGGCCCGCGAACGAGTGGCCGCCACGTTAAAATGTAAACCGAGCGAACTCATTTTCACCAGTGGCGGCAGCGAAAGTAGTAACCTCGCGATCCTAGGTATGGCCCGTCAATTACGCCCTCTTGGGCGGCACATCATCACCTCGTCCGTGGAACATCACGCCGTTCTTCACCCTTGTGAATATCTTGCGAATAACGACGGGTTTGAGGTGACGGTCCTTCCGGTGGACGCCGTGGGCCGAGTGTCGCCTGTGGCTGTTCGGGAAGCGATTCGGCCTGATACGGTGCTGGTCAGCATTATGGCGGCCAATAACGAGCTGGGTACCATTCAGCCGGTGGCAGAAATAGGCGCGATTTGCTCAGATATGGGGGTCCTTTTCCACTCCGACGCTGTCCAGTGGTTCGGCAAACTTCCTCTTTTTGGCGTTGCCGATTTTCAGGCGGATTTGGTTTCCTTATGCGCCCATAAATTCCACGGGCCGAAAGGCGCGGGCCTTTTATTCGCCAAATCCCCGCTCAATCCCGACCCCATCCTGCATGGCGGCGCGCACGAAAACGAGCGGCGCGCCGGTACTGAAAATCTCCCGGCCATTCTCGGCTTAGCCGAAGCTATTGTTCATTTTGTGCCCACGCCGGTGTTTCCGATGGCTCATTTGGGGGAGTTGGCTGATCTCCTGATCGAAACGGTGGATTCCATCGATGGTGCTTCCTTCATTGGCGACCGTAATAAAAAAGGGCGCTTGCTCAACACTGTTTCCTTTTTCGTTGAAGGCTCGGATAGTATTGCTCTTTTGTCTGGGTTGGATCTTGAGGGAATCTGTGGTTCGAGTGGTTCGGCTTGTTCGAGTGGTTCGGTGACCCCTTCTCATGTGGTCAAAGCCATTGGCGCGCCGGATTCCGCCGCCAACTCGTTGGTGCGCTTTTCATTAGGGCGCGATTCTTCCCGGAATCAGGTGGATTTGGTGGCCGATCTTCTCCCGCGCGTGGTTGCTCTGGCAAGAGGGATGAATAAGTAGCGAGTTTTCCCGTGAATTTCTCCCCAATAATTCCTTTTTCTCCTCTTTTTATCTAGATGTTGTGGGTTGCTCGCAGCCTTATCCGCATGGGGTGTGTACAAGAAAGCCCGGATTTTTCGGTGCGCTTTCTTGACTCTCGGGGTTGTTTGCCTTATCCACGCCCCTTAATAATAATGTGGTTCTTTAAGAATTCATCTTGTAGTAAGCACCCGTGAAAATCTCAGTAACCAAGGAAGATCTCTCCGCAGGACTGCAATCTGTGCAGAATGTGGTGGGAGCCCGCTCGACTCTCCCGATTCTGTCCAACGTTCTGTTGATCGCAGGCGATAACAAGCTGGAGCTGCGCGCCACAGATTTGGAGGTGAGCATCAACGCCTCTGTTCCCGCCAAGGTGGAAGTGGAGGGCGCCTCATCGCTGCCAGCCAAGCGCTTGTTTGGGCTCGTCCGCGAGATCGAGGCAAACGAGATCGAGATCGAGATCAACGACAAGGAGATCGCCACCGTTCAGGCAGGAGCAGCCAACTACAAACTCCACGGGATTGGGGCAGACGAGTACCCACCGACGGCAAAATTTCAGGAAAGCGGAAAGATAAAGGTCGCCCAGGCAAAGTTTCGCGAGATGATTCGAAAAACATCCTACGCGGTGTCCACCGATGAATCACGACACACGCTCAACGGCATCAACATCGTGGCCGAACCCGAGCGCCTGACGCTCGTGTCCACCGATGGACGACGATTGGCGTTGGTGGAGGAGGAAATTGAAGGAGGAGCCAAAGCGCAGTTTATCCTGCCGACCAAGGCGGTGGCCGAGTTGCAGCGGTTGTTGTCCGCCGAAGGGGAAGTGGAGATAGCGGTGGGAGAAACGCACGCCGAATTCAACGTGCCACAGGAAACGGGCGAACCCATACGCATTCACAGCAAGTTGGTGGAAGGGAATTTTCCGAATTACAAACAGGTTATCCCGGCCGAGAGCGAGCAACGCATCACCCTCGTTAAGGAAGAGTTGAACCACGCCCTGCGCCGGGCGGATCAAATCACCAGTGACAAGGCCAACTCGGTGAAGCTCAAGTTCGCCGACAACACTTTGTCCATCACTGCCAACACGCCGGACATCGGATCAGGACGCGAATCCATCGCCATCCAGTACACGGGCCCGGAAATCGAAGTGGCATTCAATCCCGTTTACCTCATGGATCCCCTCAAAATTTTGGAGGGCGATGAGATTTACGTGGAGTTGACCGACAGCCTTAGCCCCGGCGTGATCAAGAGCAACACGCCGTTCCTCTACGTGCTCATGCCCATGCGCACGAACTAGGCCGGACGCGTGCACATGAATTCCAACGACGCCACGGAACCCAAAGGGCCCGTGCCGTTTCTGCAAGAGAAACGCATTCTTCTGACGGCCGCCCTTGTGCTGCTCGCCGATCAACTTACCAAGTTGATCGTCATCAACGCCATCGATACAAGCCAACAGGTTATTGTAATTGAAGGATTCCTTAAGTTTGTAAACTGGCACAACACCGGCGCAGCGTGGAGCCAGTTTCAAGGCAAAAGCCTCCAGCTGGCTGGGATTTCGGTGATAGCCTTGGGGGCGCTCATTTACTGGCGGCAACAGTTTGAAATTCGCACACAAACCGGCAAGCTGGCCATGGGAATGCTCATCGGGGGGATCGTGGGAAATCTCATCGACCGAGTGGTGCATCAGCATGTGGTCGATTTCGTCCGCTTTTATCTCAAGCAACGGGGAGGGAACGAGATTGGGTATCCCGCATTCAACATTGCCGACATGGGAATTTGTGTGGGCGTTGGATTGTTGTTTGTGATGGCATGGCGCGAACAGGAGGCAGACGAAACCGAAGCAGGCAAAACCGAGACCGGAACCAAGGACCAGTAGGTGGGCGCGCCCATCTCCATCGCCGGCCCCACCGCCAGCGGCAAGAGTGCCGTGGCGATGAAAATTGCTGAGCACCAAAAGGGCGAAATCATTTCGGTTGATTCCATGCAGGTCTATCGCGGCCTGGACATTGGAACGGCCAAACCTTCGGCTGCCGAACAGGCGGCAATCCGGCATCATTTGATTGATTGCGCAGGGCTGGAAGAAACCTATGACGCAGCGCGGTATGTACGCGAATCCACCGAGAAAGAAACGAAAATAGAACGCCCCATTTTTTGCGGCGGCACGGGACTATATTTTCAGGCCAGGCACGAGGGCTTGGGCGATTCGCCTCAGGCCAAAGCAGAAGTGCGTGCGGCGATCGAGGCGATGGATCCCGAAGCCCGGTTGGCAGAGTTGAAGGCAACCGATCCCGTGATGTTCAAACGCATAGACCAACAAAATCCACGGCGGGTGGTCCGGGCGTTGGAGGTCATTCGGTTGACGGGCAAACCCTTTTCCGAGCAACGGTCGGAGTGGCAGAACAGGGTGCCGGCAAACTTTTTTCTAATCGAACGCGAGCGTGACGATTTGCGGGCGCGGATTGAAGCGCGGGTTGATTCGATGTTTGCGGCTGGATTGGTGGAGGAAACTTGTTCCCTGCGCGTAGCCTTGGAGGACAATCGCGTCGCGCAACAAGCCCTTGGATATCGACAGGTTATTGGGCACCTCCAAGGTGAACAGGACTTGCCGGACACCGTCGCGTTGGTTAAATCCCGGACATGGCAATTTGCACGACGACAGATGACTTGGTTCCGCCGACTGCAGGGAGCGGTATGCCTGTCGGTGTCGGCGGACGAAGCGCCCGACGAAACCGCCCGACGCATTTTGAGCCATTGCCGCATTGACCCGTGAAATCTCTCGCCGAACAGGAAGGAAAAACAGAGCGCGTCTTTCTCGTGGGGGTCGAGCTCAAGCAGGGGAATGCCTTCGATGTCAAAGAATCGATGGCGGAACTGGCGGAACTGGCGACCACGGCCGGCGCCACCATCATCGGCGAAGGCACGCAAAAGCTCGACCGACCCCACGTCGCGACTTTCATCGGCAAAGGAAAGGCCGGGGAATTTGCCGAGCTGGCGAAACAGGGCAAGGTGGACACGGTGATCTTTGACGACGAATTGAGCCCGGCGCAAACCCGTAACTTGGAGCAGCTCTTCGACTGCAAGGTGCTGGATCGAACCGCGCTGATCCTCGACATCTTTGCCCAACGCGCCCGCACACGCGAAGGCAAGATGCAGATCGAGATGGCCCAACTTCAGCATATTTTGCCGCGCTTGACCCGGATGTGGACGCACCTTTCCCGGCAGAAAGGTGGCATTGGAATGCGCGGCGATGGTGAATCGCAGCTTGAAGTCGATCGCCGCCGTATCCAGGAACGCATCGCGCGATTGCGGCGAGAGTTGGAGGAAGTGAAGCGCGTGCGATCCACCCAGCGTAGCGGACGCCAACGCAGTCAGTGGCCACTGGTGTCGATCGTCGGCTACACCAACGCCGGCAAATCCACGCTGCTCAACAAGCTCACCGGATCCGACGTGTTGAGCGAAGATAAACTCTTCGCCACGCTGGATCCGACCACGCGACGCCTGCGATTGCCCACAAACCAAAACGCGTTGCTCAGCGATACCGTTGGATTCATTCGCAAGTTGCCGCACCAGCTCGTGGAATCCTTCAAGGCCACGCTGGAGGAGGTGGTGGAGTCGGACATTCTGATGCACGTGGTCGACATGTCCAATACCGGAGCGGCCGAACAGATTCAGGCGGTGGACGAAGTGTTGAAGGAAATTGACGGGGACGACAAGCCGACCCTGATGGTCTTCAACAAGGTTGATCAAATGCCCGAACGCAACGGCAACCTGCATTGGCTGCGCGAGTACGAACATGCGGTGGCCGTGTCCGCGCACACAGGCGAAGGCCTTGAGGAATTGATGGCCGAACTCGGCACCATGCTCCGGCCGATCCGACAATGTTTGCACCTGCGTATTCCGGCCGCCAATGGGGCGGCACAGGCCCGCGTGCGTGCGCTGGGACAGATCGACGAGGAACGGTACGAGGACGAATGGGTGTATCTGCGCGCCCGCATTCCGGCTCACGCAGAGGCGGAGTTTTCGGAGTTTCTGCAAGAAACGAAATAGGCTTGCGCGGGCACTATAAAAGTTCACGATTCCAATCGTGACTCTCCCATCCCGGATCAAGGATTTGCCGCAGCATGAACGCCCGCGCGAGCGCTTGGCTGAGCACGGCGCCGAAGCGCTGACCGATGCCGAGCTGATTGCCATCCTGCTGCGCACCGGGTTGCGCGGCCAATCGGCGGTGCAAGTGGGCCGCGCGCTGATCCAACGGTTCGGGACCTTGAGCGAAATGTCTCGCGGCACAATGGAAGAATTGAGGGAAATCCGCGGCGTTGGCCGAGATAAGGCGATTGCCCTGAAGGCAGCGTTCACCCTAGCCCGACGAATGGCGGTGGAGATTCAAGTGGCCGCGCCGTTATTGGATCAACCGGCGGCCGTAGCGGGGTTAATGCGGGAGGAATGCCGGCCATACACCGTGGAGCATTTTTATGCGCTGTTGCTCGATACGCGCCGACGGCTCCTGCGTAAGGCGGCCCTGACACGCGGGACGCTGGATGCCGCCATCGTGCATCCGCGGGATGTCTTTCGGCACGCCGTGGCGGCGAATGCCTCGGCAGTGGTGCTGGTGCATAATCATCCCAGCGGTGATCCGACACCTTCCAAGGCGGATATCACCGTGACGCGTGATCTCATTCGGGCAGGGCGCTTGCTTAAGATTGAAGTGCTAGATCACGTCATCCTCGGTCGACGGACCGACGAGCGGGAGCGCGATTATTTTTCGCTCAAGGAACACGGATACTTTTACGAATGACCGATTTGAAGCTTGGGCTTTGAGCCATCCTTCGGTATTGGGGGTTTTCCATGATTCACCCGACGGCCGTGATTGATCCGAAAGCCGAGCTGCACGAATCCGTGCAGGTGGGGCCGTATGCGGTGATTGATGCGAAAGTGCGCGTGGGTGCCGACTGCCGGATCGGTCCGCATGCCCATCTTACCGGCCACACCGTGGTAGGCGCGAACAACATCATTCATACCGGCGCGGTGATCGGAGATGCGCCGCAGGATCTCAAGTACGAGGAGGAAGCCACCCGACTGCGCGTGGGGGATCACAATGTGATTCGTGAACACGTGACGCTCCATCGTTCCAACACGCTGGAGGAAGATACTGTGATTGGGTCGGGCAACTTTTTCATGGCGCACAGTCACGTGGGCCACAACGCGGTGATCGGCAACGACAACATCTTTGCGAATGGCGCGTTGATCGGCGGCCATGCGGTGATTGCTGATCGCGTGTTTCTCTCCGGCCATTGCGCGGTGCATCAATTTGTGCGCGTGGGCACGCTGGCGATGATGCAGGGCAACGCGGCCGTGAGTCAGGATCTGCCGCCCTACACGATGGCGTTTGGGGTCAACAAATTATGCGGGCTGAATATTGTGGGCCTGCGGCGAGCCGGGTTTACCACTGAGCAACGGCGGGAGTTAAACGGTCATTACAAACGGATTTTCGTCGACGGGAATAACATGGGGGCAACCGTGGCGGAGGCGTTGGCATCAGAGCAGGGAGACAAGGCGCGGGAGATGTTGGAGTTTATCGCGGCCAGCACGCGCGGCGTGTGCGCGCACGCGAGCCGGAAGCATTAACCCACGGCGACGAGCGGTTTGCGCACGAGCTTGCCTTGCAGCTTGAACCCAGGCAGGCGGGTTTGGGTGATGGTGGCATTGTCCCCAGCAGATTCGCCATCCGGCAAGGCGTGTTCCTCAGCATTAAACGGCGCGCCGTTCTCCGCTTCAAACGCTACCAACCCCACGCGCCGTGCGATCTCGCGGCAATGACCCTGGAACTTGCCCATGGTTTGGATGAATTGTTCCTTGCCCGAGGAGATGGCCGATTGCTCCAATTGATACACCAGATCGAGCATGCCGACCAGAGTGTTGGCCCAGTCGGCCTCGGTGCGGCGGAGTTTTTCCACCTGCAGCTTGAGGGTGCTTAATTCCTCGGTGTTAGCGGTGGCCAAGAAGGCGTCGTGATCTTTCACCGTGGCGGCCATACCAGAGGCAATCTCCTCGGCGAGCTTGGCGGTTTGCTCGGAGGTTTCCTGAACCGACGACCAGTTCGCCGACGCCTCGCCAATCAGCTTGGCGGCCTCCTCCATTTTGTTGACCTCCTTGGCAACCGTGGTCAGCTGGGCGATCTCCACCGCCTTGGCCTCGGCGCGGTACTCAAAATAAAACGGCGCCACCGCAAAGCCTGCGCCCAGCCCGGCACACACGAGAATGCTGATGATCTGCCAGGGTTGGGGTTCGCCTTGGATGAGTGTGCTGATCCAGTAGCCGAGTCCTATGAAAATGATGTCGGCTGTTAGGAACGGCCATTTCGGCACGGCCACCGGTAGAGGTAACGGCTTGAGTTTGCCGCCGCCGGATTTACGGGGGTTTCTGGCGGGCGCGGATTCCGTTTTCGATTCCTCACTCATTCAGACGGGACGGTGCCGCTTGGAAAGCCGCGCGTCAACGGCCAATCGTCGCGTGGTGTGGCGCATTGACAGTGGCCGGCATGATTCGTAGCGTGGGCCTTTGCATGGAGCAGCTTTTTGAGTCAGTGATCGAGATTGTCCGGCGCACGTCCGCGGAGATTCCGGATGATGTACAGCGAGGCGTGTTGCAAGCATTGGAGAACGAGAAAAAGGACACCATCGCCGAGAATGCGATGAAGATCATCGAGCGCAATATTGCGCTAGCGAAGGAAAAATCTCAGCCGATTTGTCAGGACACGGGCAGCGTGCTGTTTTACGTCGATTGCCCGGTGGGTTTTAATCAGATGACCTTTGTGGACACGGCACGGAAGGCGGTGACCGAGGCGACAAAGCGTGGGTATCTTCGGCAGAATTCTGTGGATTCATTGACCGGCAAAAACGACGGGACCAACGTGGGCCCGGGTGCGCCGGCGTTTCATTTTCATCAACATCACGAAGCGCATGTGACCGTGCGGCTAATGCTCAAGGGCGGCGGCTGCGAGAATGTGGGTGCGCAGTATTCGTTGCCAAACACGCCGCTCAAGGCCAATCGCGATCTAGACGGCTGCCGCAAGGTGATCCTCGATGCGGTGCAACAGGCTCAGGGCAAAGGCTGTGGCCCGGGCATCCTCGGCATTTGCATCGGCGGTGATCGGGCGACGGGCTATGAGCGATCGAAAACACAATTTCTTCGCATGCTCGATGACCGCAATGACCACACAGAACTGGATGCGCTCGAGCAGGACATCCTCACCACGGCCAACAAACTCGGCATCGGCCCGATGGGGTTTGGCGGCAACACGACGTTGTTGGGTGTGAAAATCTGCGCGGCCAACCGTGTGCCGGCGTCTTATTTTGTGAGCATCAGCTACATGTGCTGGGCCTTCCGCCGCCATGGGGCGACGCTGGGTGCCCAAGGCGAAATCGACAACTGGCTTTACTAATATGATTGAACTGACCACCCCCATCACCGAGGAACAAGTGCGCGATCTGAAGGTCGGCGATCAGGTTTCGATTTCCGGTGTGGTGTATACCGGGCGCGACGCGGTGCATAAATACCTGCACGAAGGCGGCGCGCTGCCCGAGGGCGTGAGTTTTGAGGGTAGCATCATATATCACTGTGGCCCTGTGGTGGTGAAGGATGAGAACGGCGACTGGCAGGTGACGGCGGCCGGGCCCACGACCTCTATTCGCGAGGAGCCGTATCAGGCGGATATCATGAAACAATTCGGCGTGCGGGGTGTGATCGGCAAAGGTGGCATGGGACCGAAGACCCTGGCCGGGTGCGCGGAAAACGGAGGCGTATACCTGCACGGCATTGGCGGGGCGGCGCAGGTGTTGGCCGAGCACATCACCAAGGTGCGCAACGTGTATTTCAAGGAGGAGTTCGGCAGCCCTGAGGCAATCTGGGAATTGGAAGTCACCGGCTTTCCTGCGGTGGTCACCATGGACAGCCACAACAACTCCCTCCACGCCGAAGTGGCCGCCGCCAGTCAGGCGGTGCTTGATGAGAATCTCTAGAGGGCGTCCTGCTGCCCGCCGTTGACGAGATAGAGGACGGCCATGCGGACGGCGATGCCGTTGGTTACTTGTTCGAGAATCACCGCTCGGTCGCCATCGGCAACTTCACTTTCGATCTCCACTCCGCGGTTCATGGGGCCGGGGTGCATGATAATGGCCTCGGGCTTGGTGAGCGTGAGACGTTTGCGGTTCAGGCCGAAGAGCCGAGCGTACTCGCCGATACTCGGAAACATCGTCTTGCGCTGGCGCTCGTGTTGGATGCGGAGGAGATTGATCACATCGGCGTCGGCCAGTGCTTCGTCCAGATTATAGGTCACCCGACAGCCCATTTCCTCAAACACCCGCGGCACGAGCGTGCTGGGGCCGCAGAGGGTGACGTTGGCGCCGAGCTTGCGCAGGGCCCAGATATTGGAGCGGGCCACGCGGCTGTATAGAATATCGCCAAGGATGGTGACGTTGAGGCCGGCGATGGTGCCTTTCTTTTCACGAATGGTGAACACATCGAGGAGGGCTTGAGTGGGGTGCTCGTGAGCACCGTCACCGGCGTTCACCACGTGGGCGTTGAGAAAGCGCGCGAGGAAGTGCGGCGCACCGGCGGCCTTGTGGCGGATGACAATGATGTCCGCATTCAACGCCTCGAGATTGCGCGCGGTGTCTTTCAGGCTTTCCCCTTTTTGAAACGAGGACGCATCGGCGGAGAAGTTGATAATGTCCGCACTGAGGCGCTTGGCGGAGAGCTCGAAGCTCACGCGTGTACGGGTGGATGGTTCGACAAAGAAGTTCACGACCGTCTTGCCCTGCAGTGCGGGGACCTTCTTGATGTCGCGCTCGCCCACGGCCTTGAACTCGCGCGCGGTGTCGAGCACAGCGGTGAGTTCCTCAGAAGTGAGGCTTTCAATATCCAACAGATGTTTGCGATGCCAACTCATGGGGTTTTAAGGACGACGGCCGTGGGCGCGCCGTGATCGTCGCAGCGCACTTCCACCCGTTCGTCTGGGTGGGTGGGTAAATTTTTGCCGACGAAATCCGGCCGGATGGGCAGTTCGCGATGGCCGCGATCAATGAGCGCGGCAAGCCGGATGCACTTGGGGCGGCCGAAACCCATCAGTGCATCAATGGAGGCGCGCACGGTGCGGCCGGTGGAGAGCACGTCATCGACCAGCACGACCGTTTGGCCGGCCAGATCGCCGGGCAGTTGAGTGGGCCGCAGCTCGCTCATGCCGCGTTGGGAAAGATCATCGCGATGGAGGCCGGGCTCCACCGAGCCGGTGGCCACGGGGTGCCCGTACAAGCCGGCAAGGGTTTCACTGAGTTGTTGCGCGAGCGCGACGCCGCCGCGCTGAATGCCCACAAGCATCAGCGAGGAACCCTCGGCGTTGGCTTCAGCAATCTCATGCGCCACCCGGCGCCAAGCGCGGCCGAGATCAGCGGCTTCCAGTACGATTCGTTCGTCAGGCATATTGGCAGGCACAAAAAAAGCCGCGCGGCCGCGCTTGCGCGCGAATCCAACGCGGAGTTGATCCGTTTCGTGTCATCGACCTTGGCGGCCTCGCAGGACCGCATTAAAGGCGTTTAAATTGTTACTCAGTCGCCCGTTCGGCGTGGCGGCGTTTGCGCCACTGGGACCGATGGTTCACCATCCAGTTCGTGAGCGCTTCCTCAAACCCAATATCGGAGCCGGCTTTTTCGGATTCCAGCCATTTATGCCGCATGATTTCCTCACGCTCTGCCAGAAACTCCCGGTAAAGCGTGGAATTCTTCAGCAAATCACTGGATGTTGCCGAATCTGCCATAAGCGTGTTCCAATAGGAACTAATGGGTACACGAACCCTTTATTGAAAACAATACATTATTGGTGAAAAAACGCAAATTGGCGCGCAGTTTTTCGATTAACGGCCGGGAATAACCGGTGAAAAGCAGGAATAATTCTAGTCCAACACCTCGCGCAAGGAAGCCGCCACTTTCCCAAATGCCTCCGCCGGAGCGCTTTCTGGAGCGCTGACCACCACCGGCACGCCGGAATCGCCGCCTTCGCGGATCTCGGTGAAGATCGGCACCTCGCCAAGGAAGGTTGTGCCCTGATTCTGCGCCTCAGCCGCGCCGCCGCCGTGGCCGAAAATCTCCACGCGTTCTCCGCCCGGTGCGGTGAAATAGCTCATGTTTTCCACAATGCCCAGCAGCGGCACATTCACGCGCTCAAACATCGCGATGCCTTTGCGGACGACGCCGAGCGACGCCTCTTGTGGCGTGGTCACCACCACACCGCCGTCGAGCGGTACGGTTTGGCAAAGCGACAACTGTGCATCGCCCGTGCCTGGGGGCAGATCGACCAGCAAATAATCCAGCGTTCCCCAGTCCACCTGCAGCACAAACTGCTGGATGGTTTTCATGATCATCGGGCCGCGCCAAATCACCGGCTGATCGCCCTCCAGCAGGAAGCCCATGCTCATCAGCTTCACGCCGTGGTTCATCAACGGCACGAGCTTTTCTTCCGGGCTCACCAAGGGCCGTTCGTTCACGCCCATCATCAGCGGCACGCTCGGGCCGTAGATGTCACAATCCAGCAGGCCCACTTCGCCGCCGGTTTGTGCCAGCGCACAGGCGAGGTTCACCGAGCAGGTACTCTTGCCGACGCCGCCCTTGCCGGAGGCCACGGCGATCACCTTGTTGATCCCGGGAATCCTGTTGGGCTTGGCTTGGCCACCGCCTGCGGGCGCTTGGCCGGCTGGCGGCATCTTTATCTGCACCATGGCGCGCTCAATGCCGTCCACCGCTTTCACTGCCGCCTCGCATTCGGTCTTCAACTGCGCGGCCACCTCGGGGTTATGGGTCGTTAATTCAAGGTCAATGCCCGCCGATCCGTTGGCTGCCGCCACGCCTTTCACTAACCCGAACGACACAATGTCGCGCGAGTAGCCCGGATAATTCACGCCCTTCAGGGCTTCCTGGATTTGTTCTTCCAAAGTCATATTAGGTGTCCCATGTCGGCGACAGAGAGCGGAGTTTGTCGACCTGTTTGGGGATGATCTCCAGCACGTGGTCGATGTCCGCCGCAATGGTGTCGCGACCGAGGGAGAGGAGAACGTTGCCCTTGGCTTGGGCGGCGTCAAGCCCGATTGCCGTCAGCGCAGGGGGAATGGCGAGGTTTTGCGTCACACACGCCGCGCCGCTGGCAATCGCCACGCCTTGCATGTCCAACGCCAGCGCCAAGCCTTCGCCTTCCAGGCCGGCCAACGAATAATTCAACTGGGTCGGCAACCGATCCGCACCAAGCTTTGGGCCGTTCAGTGAAATCTGTTCAATCCGCGCCAGCAACCCGGCGTGGAGTTGCTGTTGCAACGGGCCCATCTCAATCGCGGGCAGAGCCGCCGCGGCGCCGGCGCCGATGATGGCCGCAAGATTCTCCGTGCCGGCCCGCAATCCGCCTTGTTGCACGCCGCCGTGTACTTGCGGGGCCAAGGGGACGCGTGGGTTGCGATACAACACCCCAACGCCCTGCGGTCCGCCAAAGCGATGCGGCGCCAGCGAGAGCAGGGAAATGGGGGTCGCGGCGACATCCACCGGCAACCACCCGCCGCTGGCGGTGGCATCAATCAACAACGGAATGCCGCGCTCGCCGGCCAAGGCGCTCAGCGCGGTTAGATCCTGCACGGTGCCGAGATCATGATTGGCGTGGTGCGTGGCGATGAGGATGGTTTGGTCGGTGACCGACTCGGCCACGGCCGTCGGGGACAAGCGGCCTTCGCCGTCCACCGGCACGCGCGTGGCGGTGAACCCGTGCTGCTCGAGCCAGACGACGGACTGCTCGATGGATGGATGTTCGATGTTTGAAAGGACAAGATGCGTGCCGCGCTCGCGCTGGGCCTCGGCCACGCCTTTGACGGCGAGATTATTGGCCTCCGTGCCGGAACTGGTGAACACCAGATCGTCCGTCGGCGCACCGATCAACGCGGCGCATTGGGCAGCGGCGGAGTCGAGGGCTTCGCGGGCCTTGAGCCCGTGCCGGTGGAGGGCGGCGGCGTTGCCGTGGGTGTCCTCCAGCCACGGCCGCATCGCCGCGCGCACCTCGGGAGCCAATGGCCCGCCGGACAGATGATCCAGATACACGCGGCGTTTCATGCCGGGAGCCTAGTGGGGGCGAGGGACATTATTCAACCACAGAACAGTTGTGAGAAATCCGCAGGAAGAAAACACGGACGGGGTGGAACCCGCCCCCCCCTCCGGGAATGCGTTGGAGCAATGGGAGCGGCGAGGTTCACCTCGCCCCTATTTTCTCAGGAGCGACAAGTATGCGGATAACACGCCGATGTGGTCGATGAAGGCCGTGGTTTCAATTCGGTCGCCAAAGATCATGCCGCGGGTTTCGAGTTTGTCATGAGTGATCCAGCGGCCTTGACTGTCTTGCGCGGCAATTACGACCTGCACCTTGTTCTCCATCGCCTTGGCGCGGGCGGCGCGTTGGGCGGCTGAGAGCGGCTTGGGTTTTTGAGCGGCCAGCCAGCCGGCGCGCCCTTGTTTGAGCACGGCCTCGTAATACCGAATCATGCTCTCCACGCCGTACGAACTTTGGAAACTGTAATGCGTTGGTAACTCGTTGTCCTGATAGGTCAGCAGATATTTTTTTGTGAAATACAGTGGCCGGTTGGTTTGCAGCTCGTAAAACCGCGCCCACTTGCCGGGGGCAATGGCCGAGCGTCGATACCAACGTACGGCAGGTGCCACGGCGTTCTGGTATTTGACGTCCCCCGTGGCGAGATACAGATCGATCAAGGTGCGGCAGGCGCCGACACTTTCGCCGCCGGTTACTGAGGGGGGCTCAAACTTACGCGCCCAGGCCGGCTCCATGCGGGAGTTGTATTGCTGGGCCCACACCGGCTGCGGGTCGGGCATTTGCGCGCGCAAAATAAACTCGCCCCCGCGCCGCGCTGCTTGCAGGTATTCGGGTCGGCCGGTGACCCGATGGGCCTCCAGCGCGAGCAAGACGCAGTCGCGATGCGAGTTGTCGTTAAACGTGTAGTGGCTGATGTAGTTGGCCTTGGGATACACACGCGACCACGTTTTGGGATAGTGCGCGGACAGCACGGGAAAATCCTGCGGCCGCTTGGGCGCGCCATCGTAGCGCTGTGGCCAGGCGCCGTTGGGGTATTGGGCCTCAAGCAATTTGCGCAAGCCCACATCGCGCGCGCGGCGGATGGCCTGTTCGCGCGGCGAGTTGCTCGTGGTCACTTCGCCGAGCGCCAGCAGAAAGCGCAGGCAGCTTTGTGAGGTGTTATCGTCGAAGGTTGTAATGTTGCGGTGCAGGGTTCGTTGCGGATCGCTGAAGTCATGCCGGTAATCCCAGCCCCCACTGGCTAATTGGGCCTGGGCGAGCGCCGCGCCGGCGGCCAGAGCGTGCTCCAGCAGTGTGCGTTCCCCCGTACGTTGGTAGGCTTCCAATAAGGCCATGCCTACCGACGGCGTGCCCGGCGGTTGCAGCCACATCATCGATCGGCTGGCGCGGTTTTCTCCCGCGACCAATTGCAGGTCTGTCGAGTAACGCCATAAATACCCGCCTTCCGCCGAGATCGACCGCATGAACGCCGCCCCCTTCACCAACACCCGCCGCGCCTGCCCCGGCGTGTCGGCGGCCTGGGTGGAGAACACGGCCAGCACGGTGAGCATGAAAATCATTCGGTTCATGCGGTGATCCTATCACCCCCCGAGCCACGGAACAATTGCGCCTTGCGCGGTTGGTTAGTTTTCCGTAGGGCTGGCGGGGTCATGGGCATTTTATCCGGCAAAAAAGGTGTGGTGTTTGGCGTGGCCAACAAACGATCGATCGCGTGGGCCATTGCGCAGGCGTGGAAGGATGAGGGCGCGGAGTTGGCGTTCACCTATCAGGGCGAGCGGCTGAAGGATAACGTGACTCAACTCGCCGAGACATTTGGCGAGGACACGTTGATCACCGAGTGCGACGTGACTCAGGATGATCATATCGATCGGGTGTTCAACGAGGTGGGGGAGAAGTTCGATGGTAAACTGGATTTGATGCTGCACTCGGTGGCCTTTGCGCCAAAGGAGGCATTAGAAGGCACGTTTGTTGGTACCACGCGCGAGGCGTTTCGGCTGGCCCATGATGTGAGTGCGTATTCGCTGGTGGCGTTGAGTCGCGCGGCGGCACCCTTGATGACCGAGGGAGGCAGCATCGTAGCGATGAGTTATCTCGGTGCGGAACGGGTGGTGCCGCACTATAACGTGATGGGCGTGGCCAAGGCGTCACTGGAAGCCAGCACGCGTTATTTGGCCAGTGATTTGGGCGAACAGAAAATCCGTGTAAACTGCATCAGCGCTGGCCCGGTTAATACCCTGGCCGCCCGCGGCATCGCTGGCTTCACCAGTATGCTCAAGCATAACGCCGAGCACGCACCGCTGAAGCGCAATGTGCTGCCCGAGGAATTGGGTGCCACGGGCGCGTTTCTCGCTAGTGACGGCGGCGCGGCCATCACCGGGCAGGTGTTATACGTTGATTGCGGATACCAGATCATGGGGATGTAGGCCAGGTAGGTTTCTGCTTGGAATTAAAACCGCTTCATTGTGTCATGGCACTTCGCCATGGCGATTTTCTCCCATATGGCTCCGGTTCCGCCGGGGTTTAAACCTAAGTGGCGTGATTTCCTGGAGGAACACGTGGCCTTGTACCGTCGAATGCCGGAGGACCTGACTCTGTGCGTCGAGGAACTAGTGCCATGGTTCATCAAAAAGGTGACTTGGAAGTGGGAGCCGTGGGCTGGCCCCAAGCCGGACGAGGAAATGGCCAAAGTGTGCGTGTCTTTTCTGGCATGTCTGTTAATTGTAAACCGGTCAAAAAAAGATTTAGAGCACTTCCACACCTTCGTATTTCACCCCGCAAGTCTTAAAGACGATGATGGCGAAACATGGGCAGGCTGGGCAAACTCACGGGGCTACATCGAGCAAAGTTGGCCTTCAACCCTTAGTGGGATGCAGGATGGCGAAGATAATCACTGCACGACCATTCATGAGTTCGCACACATGATTGATTTTCGCACCACGGCCACTGACAGCATCCCTTATTTTGATTCAACCAGTGCTCTCAAGGAGTACCAGGCATTTTTAGAATCTGAATATGTGGATATTTGTAAAGCTTGGGAGAAGGCGAGTGGATGTGCGGCGATTCGGAAATACGCCACGACCAAAAAAATCGAATTCCTTACCTGCGCAACCGAATCTTTTTTTGAAAATTCTGAAAGATTAAAGTTTTTGAGGCCTCAGGTTTATAGGTGGATGCAGCGAATTTATAAAATGGACCCCCACCAATGGACGGAACGTAACCAATGGGCGGAACGTGTGAGTATCGGCGAACTCAAGAATATAAGAAATTATCAGTGGGACCAATGGGATTTTAAAACGACCTGGGACAGCAAAAGAAACCACACTGAATTATTGTGGCCTGAAGGAGTGCCGGCAAAGGATTATCCTGCTTGGAATGATGCTGAAATAGAGCGGCGCAAGGGTGAAGTGCTAGCAAGAATTGAGCGTGAAGCAAGAGAAGTGGCAGAAAGAGCGGCAAGAGAGAGAAAGGAAAAAAAAGAACGGGAGCGCAAAGAAAGAGAAGCGCAAGAAAAGAGGTTAGAAAAAGAAGAGCGCGAACGTAGGGAAGAAGCAGAGCGAAAGCGGCGAGAGCGTTATTTATTGAACAACAGAACAGTGATCGTTGAATATCCCAATGGAATGCCCCAGCTTAAATATAAACTGGTAGACGGCCACCGTGAAGGCCTGATGCAGCGGCGGGATGAGCAAGGTAACCTGCGCGAGGAGACCGAATACAGTCGTGGGCGAAAACAAGGCAGGATCACCTATTACTATTCAGATGGGCAAAAAGAGTTAGAAGGCAACCATATCCTCGACCGTCGGGCCGGCGTGTGGCGTGGTTGGCATGAGGATGGCTCCCCAAGCTTTCGCTCGGAATATCGCGAAGGCGAACTGTACCGGTGGAAGCAATATCGGCACGACGGCACGGATCAAACCTACAGCCGCGCAAAAAACCGTTTTGGCCGGTGACACGCTTGGGGTTGGCAAGGACGTGGCACGGGCGTAGGGTGGGTGCCGATGAGCGACGGCGCGATTAAATCCACTTGGGCAGCGGTGCAGGATCACACGCGCCACTTTTCGGATTTCACCTTCGTCTACCCGGTCATTTCACGTCGTAGCAATGGCCTCTCCATCGGTGTGAACCTTAACCCTGACAAGGTCTGCAATTTCGACTGCATCTATTGCGAGGTAGACCGCCGTATTCCCGGGGCCGTGACCGAGGTAGATCTGTGCCAGATGAAGGATGAGCTCACCGCTATGGTAAGGTTTGCCAAAGACGGGGGGCTGGCCAAGGAGCCGAAGTTTGACGAAGTGCCCTGGCTCACGCGTGCGGTGAAAGACATCGCCTTCAGTGGCGACGGTGAGCCGACCATGATCCAAAACTTTGCCGAATGCGTGGAAACGGTGGTAGAGGTGCAACAACTCGAAGGCCTTGATGAAACGAAGATCGTCCTCATCACCGACGCCGCCGGCTTGGACAAGGTAGAGGTGAAGCGCGGCCTCGAAACAATGGACGCCCACAACGGTGAGATCTGGGGCAAGCTTGATGCGGGCACCGAGGAATACTACCGGCAAGTCAACCGCTCCAACGTGAAGTACCAGCGCATCCTGAATAATCTGCTCGAAACAGCGCGCGTCCGACCGATCATTATTCAAAGCTTGTTTCTCAAGGTACACGGAGAAGCCATGAGCGAAGGTGAGCTGGGGGCTTACTGCGAACGCTTGCGCGATCTCACGGCCGCGGGCGGGCAAATCAGTGAAGTGCATCTGTACACCGTAGCCCGCCCCACGCCCGAAGCTTTTGCCGCCAAGCTGGAAGTGCCCGAACTCGAAGTAATGGCAGAGACGGTCCGGGAACGGACGAATCTGAGGGTTTCCATTTATCCATAACCATGAACGAGGCCAAACATAATGCGCGGGGTCGCTTATGGGTTTTAGGGGCGTTGGTTTTTTTGGGCGGCTTCGAGGTGATGGTCTTGGAGATTGTAGGCGCGCGGTTTTTGCAGCCGTTCTTCGGCGGATCCTTTTACATTTGGACGAGCCAAATTGGCGTGGTGTTGTTGGCCTTGGCGTTGGGCTACGCGGTGGGCGGCCGACTGGCGGATCGCTGGCAGCAGGCGCGCCCATTGGGTCTAATGTTGATCCCGGCCGGTATTTTCATTTTGCTCATTCCCAATTTTGCCGGCGGCATGTTGGATGCCATAATGGATCGCTTCGCCGTGGCCGCGCCGATTGAGGTCTCAGCCGATGGAGGAGGCGAACCACCCAGTGAATTGATCGGCGAGTTGCCGGCAGATTTTTTGGAAGGCACCGACTCCGGTGCCCCTAGTGAGGCTCCAACGGAGCCGGCGCCGGAGGATGCGTGGACCGAGGTGCCTCCGTTCTGGCAGAAAATGGCCCCGGCTTTAGGCAGTGCCGTCGTGTTTTTATTGCCGTGTTTTGTGTTGGCCATGATCTCGCCGTACATCATTCGGCTGGCTACGCAGCAGGTGGAAAAAGTGGGCACCCTGAGCGGCACGGTGTATGCGGCCAGCACGGTGGGCAGCATCGCCGGAGTGTTCATCACGGCTTACGTACTGCTGGATCATTATTCCAATACGGCTCTGTTTCGAGCAACCGGATGGTTGACGTTCGGGCTTACAGGGTTATGTTTTTCGTTGGATTTATTATGGCCGGAATCTTCCAAAAACGAATCGGATTCATCGGAGTAGTTTTGCTGCTCGCGTTGGCGTGGAGTGTGCAGGGGCAGGTGCGCCTGCGCACAAGCTCGGCGTACAACCAGATCACGGTGGAAGACGCCGGCGGCTATAGGCTGCTGCGGTTTAATGGTTCGATGGAGACGCGCATGTGGTTGCCGAACCCGCTCTTTGGCCACTTCGAATACACCGAATATTTTCAAATGCCGCTGATTTTTAACCCCAATCCGAAACGGATGCTGTTGATGGGGCTGGGCGGCGGTAGTACGGTTCGGGCGTTCCAGCATTATTACCCGGACATCCATTTAGATACCGTCGAGCTAGATCCCAAAGTGGCGCAGGTGGCCAAGCAGTTTTTTCACGTGAAGGAAACACCGAAGCACAAGATTCACTTCAGCGATGGCCGGCAATTTTTGCGGCTCAATAAAACGCGCAAATACGACGCTATTTTGATGGACGCCTACACCTCAAATCAATTTGGCACCCATATCCCATTTCATTTGGCGACTAAGGAATTCTTTGGCTTGGCGGCCGAAAACCTCACGGAGGAAGGCGTGCTGGTGTTCAACGTCATCGGCACCTATGACGACTGGCGGTCCGACATCGTGGGGTCCATGTACCAAACGCTGAAGTCCGTGTTCCCGAATGTGTATCACTTTCAGGCGAGCGACACGCGCAACATTGTGATGCTGGCGGTGAAATCTAAGGAGCCGCTGACCAGCACCGCCCTTAAAAACAAGATCGCTGTTTTGCGGGCCGCGCGGCCGAAGTTGCCGAAATCTTTTGGGCCACGCGTGGCTCGTATCCGGGCGCAGGCCCCCCAAAGCGCGGTGAATGCGGGCGTGTTGACCGATGATTTCGCGCCTCCTGGCGGATTGCTGAAAAGCAAAAAACGTTAGCTTTCAGCTGCCTCTGGCTCCGGCAAGCGCAAGCGGGCGACAAACGCGCCATCGGTACCGTCCTTCATGGGAGTCAAGGTGCGGGAATTTTCCTGATGGAAATCGCGATGCTTGCGAAGGAACGCTGCGATGACCTCCTCGTTTTCTTCCGGCTCGATGCTGCAGGTGCTGTACACCAGCACACCGCCGCGCTTGAGCAGAGGCGCAGCGCGTTTGAGCAGATCCAACTGAGTGCGAGCCAACGTGGACAGTTCGCGGGCATGGAGCCGCCAGCGCACATCCA
>Ga0315320_10001154_pt1 | contig 21898 bp, 26 predicted proteins | sample M140m21515metaG_FD_203458 | JGI IMG/M metagenome (GOLD analysis project Ga0315320, IMG submission 203458) | Ammonia-oxidizing marine archaeal communities from Monterey Bay, California, United States - M1 40m 21515 | ecosystem: Environmental > Aquatic > Marine > Coastal | place: USA: California... | reverse complement strand
GTATTGTATTCTCCAGACACGCACGGTGGTTCGCCTTGGAGTGTTGGGTGAGATAAAAATTTACCATCGCCGAATGGTCCGGATAGAAGAGTGCTACTAGCAAGTGGTAGTAATGCAAGTATCGCGAGTAGCTTCATTTTATATACCCTGATATAATTATATAGTGTCATTATTTAGTTTTGATAAAACAACGCCGACAAACGGCAATGTACATTTCGTTTGAGCCTATTAATAGCTGATCTTTCTCGTCTGTAATTCTATACGTAAACATGCCAGGTGTACCATCCTTGCATTGACTACATAAAGCCAGACAGTGGTGAATGTTGGATGCCACGGGATACAACTTAAATATCTCGCCGAAATTTTCACGCTTGTAATCACCATTTAAGCCCGCTACTATCACATCCAGGTTCATCTGTTCAACCAAATACATCACTCGATTGTATAACTCTTCGAAGAGTTGACCTTCGTCGATTGCAATAACATCGTAGTTTATCGGAACTACCCATTTTAAATCATTCACTTTGATCGCGTCCATGGTTTCACCCGAATGAGTTACCATCACCGGTTCATCGCTGTACCGTTTGTCTAAACTGTGGTTCACTACCAAGACGCGCTTCCCGATGGATTTGTAACGGTTTACCCTACGAAGTAACTCTGTGCTCTTACCACTATACATGCAACCGACGATCAACTCAAGGCTCATTTGTTACCAAATTGAATCTATATATACAAACTTATTTACAAGTTCTATGATTATTAATATGAACAGAACAAAGAAAATACAACCACAGCATGCAGCCAACCCTCTCGCACCAGGAGGTTCTTCGTCTTCCATTTAAAGATAATTTAGGTTATATTTATATCGATCATTTCAGGCTTCCCATTAATTCCGAACGAATACTCACCGATCTTACGTTGGGGACGTATTCTCCACAGTGTACCGTGATTCTCCCAAGTCATACCATTGTAAAAGCGACGTTCTATCGGCTTCTTCAAGTAGTAGATACCATCTTGGAAAAAAAACATAGATTCACCGTGCACAGTATACTCTATCTTACCTCTAGGCTTACGAATTTTAATCATTATTATATACGACCTAGATATTTATACACTACCTAATTATTTATTTTTGGTACTATAAATGTAATATTTTATGCTGTTAATGCCTAAAGTATTGCACCGTACCGTAAATGGTATAGAGCAGAAGCAGTGTTGTCGATGTAAGGAATGGATGGACGTAAAAAAATTTTCAAAAAACCCCCGAGCGTGGGATACACTATTGGCTAGATGTAAAGACTGTGACAGCAAAAGAGTAAAAAACTCATTAAAAAAACCTGAAAATAAAAAACGAAGACAATCATACGACAAAAAATATAATCGAAGCAAAGCGGGGAGAAATCGATATAAACGGTATCGCGAGAGCGAACATGGGAAAGAACAAAAAAGACAAGACAAGAGAAAATGGAGGAACAGAAACAAACACAAACTAGAGTGGAAGTTACGGCAGTACATGAGTTCGCGTGCATGGGAAATATATTTCAAGAGCAAGAAAACTAAAAACATATCCACCATGAAAATGTTTGGTTGTAATATTCTGAAGTTGCACTGTCACCTGGAATCAAGATTTCAAGAATATATGACAACAGAAAACCACGGGAGGAAGGGGTGGCATATAGACCACATCGTTCCATGTAAAGCATGGGATCTAAGTTCTCCGATAGAACAACGTGTATGTTTCTGGTATAAAAACTTACAGCCGTTGTGGGCAAAAGATAATATAGAGAAAAACGACAAATATAAAGAAGAGGACAAAACGTTATTGATAAAACAATGGATATTTTATAATATTTAATATTTACCGCCGCGAAGTCTGAGTACGAGATGCTGTAGGATTGTTAGTATGAGAATTTCAAAAACTGTGCTGTTATCGATGTGTACTTACCAATGTCGCTTCTTTTTGGACTGTTAAAGTGTTAGTAATTTAAAGTAATATAATAGGTTGTTGTGCGGAAAACTTACTATTGTAGTCGCTCAACGTTCTGCCATCTTCCAGTTGCTTGCCCGCAAAGATGAGTCGCTGCTGGTCGGGAGGAATTCCTCTGAAATGGTGTTAGTTAATGAAACTTAAAATATATAAAACTGACGGTGTACTTACTCCTTGTCTTGGATCTTTTGTTTGACCCCTTCGATTGTATCTGTTGGTTCTACGTCCAGTGTGATAGTCTTACCTCTGTAGGAGTTGTTAGAAAAGTTGCGTTGAAGGTCAATTACGATTTAAAAGTTACTTACGTTAATGTTTTTACAAAGATTTGCATATTTATTATATATACCGGGACTTATATACTCCGAAATTAATATTGTGGGATCGGAAGGCTTCTAGAATACTTATCCGGTGAGTATCTTATCGAATGTAAAGTCTTCCATCTTGTAATATTACGTGTTTTAATATAAAATTATAATATCTAGGATGAAAATTACCAATAATTTTATCCAATTGAAGGGCTTCTCTACGGAGTATGCGTATTATATTTTCTAGGTCGGGATTGATGGCTAAAAAACTAGGTGGAGGCTGAAGCCAGCAAAAATGAGGTTGATCGGTTTCATGAATATAAAAGTACCGATTTCTATATTCTAAGTCCGTCTGAAGCCTATCAAGGAATTTCCGCCGAACTAGGTTGGTGGCACGTAGTTTTAAAATATAGGGTTTTAGTATGTGTATAGCTTTGTGAAAAACTAGGTTGGTTTTTAACAGATTATAAATTTCTTTGTTCAAGATTACTATATTAATCCAATATTTTTTATCTAAAAAATTAATGAACGATGGCATCAAATGCAAAGGGACCCCCGACATTATTTAGGGAATTATCACCGAAAGATATATCGAGTTATGTTTGTGACGATGACCCTAAACAAACCTTTTGCAAATTATGGGGTCAACGGGTCAGACGTATTATAGTGGCGACAGAGGAGCGTTACCTTACCATACCGGACAATTATAATACACCTGTCGGGATAGGGTACTCCAGGGGCGATAATTTGTATGCCATGGGCATTTCAAACAAAACTGGTGTGATTGACACCCACCAATATACTATTACGGTCCAAACCCCTATTGTGTACCGAATGTGGGGTCCCTACCAGCGTACACCGTGGACCGCATTCGAGATTACGGATTTGTTGGTCTGGAGGTGCAGGTTAATGAAGGAACCACGACGGATCTTCAACGAAGATGTAAAATGTTTCGAGAAGTCTCGTTGGATGATGTTTGTGTTCTGGGAAGGGAAACTCGAGGAATTGATTTCTCTGGAGATTAACTTGATGAATACCATATTCGATTTGGATGGTCGTGTAGGAGGTTATTTGAAAAGGAATGTCGGTGAAAATATAGAAGCGGCAGTCCGTGAACAGTATCAATCAACCTTTTCGTTGAATGGAAAGGAGATCGATTTCAATACTCGTCAGTCCTGTTGGGGAAAGCAAGTGTCTTTAATGTTAAAAAGTTTACTATAAATGATTATTATACCAACTATAATGACAGAACTCAGTCCTTTAATCGAACGTCACCAACTGAAGGGGATAGAGGATAGGCTTGGTAGGGTAGAAACTACATTAACAGAAATATTAGAAAATGGCGAGTTGATGGAAGAACGAATCAAAGACAAGTTGGGTTCTCTCCAGGGAGAGCTAGAAAGGAACACTATGCAAGTAAAACGCATGAAATTAAAAATTGGTCAGGGTATGCGACCGGTTACTGTAATTGTATTAATCCTTGTTGGTCTTATGCTTTGGACGTGGGCGTTTACCTGGCTTCGTTATTAACTCATCTTTAGTTTCTCAAACCCTTGTAACATTCTAAATGTTGAAATTATAAAATACAACAACAAACAGTCTGCAAACACGTAAAAGATTGAAATGTGAAACGACAAATCTTCAGATATGGTATCCCTGGCTTCTGGTATACGATATATAACCGTAAATAGATTAATACTACCAATGAGCAGCTGCAACCCCATTAATATACCCAACGACCAGGTATCGTGAACTCTACTGACCGATATGCCATACAAATCCACAAACACGTGAAACAATGCTCCCAGCCACAGGAGATTCGAAAAGGTACGCCCTAACATGAAGAATGCGTAAAGAAATCCTATAGGCAATAAGAATACATGGAGAATTCTTAGCTTTGCACAGTTGACGTCTACTGTTTTTAAGATAGGAGGTTCTCCACCGTAATCCTGCATCGCTATCTTCTCGTTCACGTCCTTTTTGACCAGGTATGTCCTTAATGATATCAATCGTAGGGATAACATTGTGTCGGAAAATATATGTACGAACGCCAAGAGACCCCAGACAACCTTTTCAAATATCATTTCAAAACAGGTCGCCGAAGGCTCCGCGATGCATCTACTAACGGCTATAAAATTAAGCCACAGGACTACACCGTCGAATAGAATAGCCGAAAACGAAAATATCAAGGTCACCCCTGTGAGTATACTACTGTCCGCTATAGACGCAAAAATTGCCAACGGTTGGAGAATCAAATGCAATTGGTGAATCCAGGAGATATTCGCACCACTAAAGTAAGGCTCAATGCTGGAATATATTAGAACCAAAAATAAATTTGTTAGAGCGTAGGATCGTATTAAGTTCCGTGTACTAATAGTTTTTAAAGTATCGACCGGTCTAAAATCCATTTTATAAATACAATGCACATATTATATACTGTAAATTACCTTTTCTTACGAGGGACCTTCACTTTCCTCCTTTCTACATTGTCAGATGTTTCTTGTTTGGGTTCTTCTGTTGTAGTTCGTTTCACATAACGGTCCCAGGTAGTCTGCCAATCGTATAATTCCTTCATTTTCTCCATTTTACAATTAAAATATCGAGTATATATATGATAAAATATTTCAATAAAATGAACGAAGGAGATTTATTAAAAATACAAGGCGAAACTGGCGATTGGTACGCAGAACTAGTAGGTATCGACGAAGACGGCAAATTGGAAGTCTTTTACATCAATAGGACCAAAGAAAATCGTTGGGTTTGGGAGTACGACGAGGATTGGCAGGTCGTATCTCCGAATAGCGTATTGGAACACATACCTCTAGACAAGAACAACCCACTGACATCGTACAAAACATTGGGATTTAAACCATTGTGTCCGGATTCATTTGTCAAAATAGACGAAGAAGACAGTATACCTGCCGATCAATTGATGCCAACCGGCGAATACGACGAGGACGAAGGAATGGAATCGGACGATTCTTTGCGTGATTTTATCGTGCCGGACGAGGAGGGAGAAGCCTTTACGCATGCACCGATGGACAGTGAATTCGTTCAGCAAACCCACGATTGTGTAAACCAATACAACCAATGGGAACCCAAAACTTCATCGGAAAAGAAGATGAAATCTTTTGTCGATTCCCTAGCACATAAATACAAACAACAAGACGATAACAGACAATTCGCACAGGGGAAGTCAGTGGACTACGATCACCCGCCGATGAAGAAAAAATAATTATAAATAGAATAGTATAGTATTTAAAATGAGACGCTCTAGACGTATACGTGGTATTGAGAAGAAAAAAGCCGAGGCTGAGGTATTGCTAGGGAAAGATTATTATAAGAATTACCTGGGAACTCGCTCGGAGTTTAAAAACCGTCCGGATTATGTCAAACACGCAAAGAAAGTAAACCCAGAGCTATTGAAATTGCACAATCAAGGAGTAAATCCATACTGTGCACTGTACAGCGTCGTCACGGCGTTGGAAGTTGCAAGAAGAAAACCATGGACAGACGAAGAGCGAAAGGCGCGACATCAATTTTGTTTGGATAAAGGAAGGTCCCAAGGTGACCATTTGGAAAATACCCTTGGATATTACAAGCGTCTGTTTAAAGACATGGACTACGGCAAAGATTTCAAGGGTGATAAATCGTACGGAAACGCAAACGATCTTATTCGAGCCCTACAGAAAGGTGTATGTGTAGTCTCTCTCAGTTGTGCGGACGTATACAACAAATTCAAAATACGTTCTACAAAGTGTGACGGATCTGGCGATTGGCATTGTATTGCATGTGTCGGCTTTGTGGAGATAAACAACGAACCCATGTTTGTGTTTAAAGATACGAACAACCATCGAGGAGACCCAACAAACCTGGCATTTCTCAAAGCGGGAGAAGTATGTGACGCTGAAGTACAAATGCAAGAATACGGTGATCCATTGATGGCGCTGGGTAAAATGAAAAGAGACATGGTGAAAAACGCATGGACATTGTTTCAGGAAATTTACAGCATTACCCCCGTAGTTAGTAAATTAAAATTATAAATATAAAAATTATACCTCTAAATGTCCAATGCTTTTGTAACTTCTCTCAAGGATAGGAAAATCATGCATGCTTCTACCCTAGCAGCGTTTGTCAATAAAACACCGATGGTCTTTCGAAAGTATTGGAAAGAGTATACTACCAATCCAAAATTTTCTCCGCTTTTTGGAGGCAGAACGAAGGCAATATACTTCTGTCATGGTAATTTGTTCGAAGACAAAGCATTGGAATACTTATTCGAGAACTTTGATTTGGATGTAAATAAACTCACCGAGCAGTTTCAGGCGGCATCCGCATTTAACATATACGAGCAGGAGTACGTAAAAATCAATAATCTTGACATGCAATCGTACGAGGCTAGAGCCGGTGTAGGAAGCAAGCTATACATGGATGACAAAGCAATTGTAATTAAGAAAGTGAACGCCAACTATAAAATTCAATGGAGTATCGTTGATAAAAAAACGTGGAAGACCGGCAAAATGACGTATATCAGCAAAGACCTCCTGTTTCGTGGATTGAAGCGCGAGTATAGTCTGGGAGAGAGAATATATTTCAAGTACAGCAATGTCCGAAACGATAAACCAGAGTCGTTTGACATTATAGACATTCCGGCGTTATTGCCATTTACCATATCATCGCGACCGGATGGGTACTACGGCGAAGACCATATAATCGAAGTAAAATGTCCATGGGGAAATCTATACAAAGCAAAGGACTCGCCTATTGGCAACGGTGATGGAGAAGAGATATTTACGATACCTGTACACTACAGACTCCAGATGTTTTTAGAAATGCTAGTACATGGTAAACGCAAAGGTTACTTTTTTCAATATTATAATCCATCCGGGTGGCAGAATTTCGTACGTCACCTATGCAATCAGGTGAATAACATTACCGAATTGGACACAGACGTTAGGGTGTACAAGCCATGGGTAGATGTAGACACGAACATGACTACTGTACTGTACCGTGTGATTGATAAACTCAAGAAATTGGATGCGTCTTACGAAGAGCGGTGGTGGAGGTATTGTAAGGCAGTAGCTTCGTTGCCTCCTCCAAAGAGCAAACGTACCGATGACAAACTAGAGTACGACGAACAGTATGCAAAGCGAGGCTATTATTTAATGCAACTAACCACATCGGAAAAATTGGATGGATGGGGATTCGACGACGTGGCAATTAAAACCATCATGCAAACCTTACCATTCGGATCATCCTTTAAAGTGGGTACCATCGTGGAACATGACGAAGACAAGGAAAGAATACACATTGTTTGGGATCAGGTGAAGGACAACAACCTGAATGTGTACCTCGATGAATTTTACGAATGGATGGACTACGATCAATTCCGCGTCGGTTACCTGCATATATTACGGACACTGACTACCTCTGTCCGAAGAAAGAACCCCGCAGATTGGAGAGCCTGGGAGTTTGATTTAAAAGATGGAGCTATCTCACCGGAACCACCGAATCCATACTCCTACCCCGAAGCAGTGTTGTTAGAGTTGGATCTTAGCGACGACATGGTGTGGAAGTCTATAATAATTGCCCTGAGAAGTTTTTTACTCGATTTAAAATACAAGGTTGATTTTAGACAGAGAAATTATAACAAGGAATTAATGTCCACACTAGAAAAACTCAAGATTAAATTTATAGGCAAACATTCGGGTGAGGATAGCACACCAGCGTTAACCCAGACACTGGAAGCATGGAAAAACTTGAAAATTTAAGAATCCAAACAAAAAATAAAAATAGAGTATATATATCTACTTTTTTCTTTGAAATATTATGAGTACCATCGCAAATCAACAAAAACGTAAACGCAAAGCATCGACCAACGCCATCCGTGAAATCAGACGGGAACAAAAGAGGACGGAAACCATTATTCCGGTCGCACCCTTCTCTAGGTTGACACAAGAAATTTCACAAGATTTTCGAACCGACATCCGTTTCAAGTCGGATGCACACAAAGCCCTACACGTTGGCGCCGAAGCATTCTTGGTCGAATTGTTTCAAGATGCCAATACCGTCGCCATTCACAGTGGTAGGGAAACCGTACAATCGAAGGATCTTAGACTGGCGTATAAACTTTCGAATTAAACTATAAATATAAGAATATAAGATATTAATGAGCGTTTTGTCCAATTCAACCCATTTCAATATTAGTAATACTACCAGTAAATTTCTCGAAATCTCTGTTTCGGCGGATCAAAACTCTTCATTTCGAATACGCCATAAATCCCAACATATCTATGAAACACCGCGAAACAACGTGGATCATGTCTCTTACACGTCTTGGTTCGTACACAGTGTTACGAATGTTATGCACGGCTCATCCATGCAGTACGTCAAGATCAATTTACCCGTAAATGAAACTGTCGAGTGTGAAATCTCTTGCAAATCCGCACTGGTATTGGAAACCTCCATCAAAGATAAAAAATCTAGAGATCATAACAGAGGGGAAATGATTATACCACCAGAAACACAGGGGTGTGAATTGCACGTCATATACAACCAGTCCAAGGGTCTAGCATACACTTCGAACGGTAACGTAGCCATAGGACTGAATAATTTAGATTCACAGACCGTTATAGTAGCGTCTACCATAAAAACGATGGAAGGACATGTTATTGATATAGAGGATAACTCACCGGCGATGTGTAAAACTCATATTGTATAATACACTATATAAGAAGATATATTTATTTCTATATGGAGAACTTTTTATTAACCAACCGATGCACCCGTACGCGCGTTAAAACCGAAGATAACCATACGTTGAAGGTGTTTTCGGTGTTCTACCAACACCCTGCACTCCTAGACCCAGCCGATTGGAAACTGTTCAACGCGGAATCGGAACAGGTTCTAATGGACAAGGATACCATATATCTCTTAGACAAACATCTGTGTGAATTTGGGTACGAACCCAAAACAGGTACGATATTAACCTGTAAGATTACCCCCATCGAGAAGACAGACCTGGACAAACATTGGGACGAGATGTTGCAGTTCTGTCTCGAAGTAAAACGAGATTTTGCACAGTTCTGTGACGAGGAAACCCTGGGATTGGATAAACTCAGTCTTAAATCCGATCAGTCACAGGATTGTTCGGATTCGACTTCCAACGGTCCCACGCTTGGAAGTATTCTTGAAGAGACAACGCAAACTCTTCCCAGTAAATTAGACGAGGGTTTAGATTAGATTCGGTGTTTTCCATTTTTTATTTTAAATAATAATAACATTTATACTATCGCACACTCTAAATTGTCGGGGCTAGCTCGCCGACCTAGTTCGACCTGGATTTTAAATACGATTTCTCCCTTGTATCGGGATGCCATAACCCACCCAGTATTACCCCCTCGTCGAACAAACCCGAGGTATGGTCACACCTATCACGATTGACATACGTCCAACAACATTTGGGTTTCTTTTTACTACTTATTTTGCCACCTTGGATCATTTTACCATTGTGCTTTGATATATAGTTTATCAATTTTGATACTGATTCCGAACCACTCATTTATACATGCGTCAATAATACTTATACTCAATCCTAAAACTTACCATGATACTATGACCTCATCGGTCCACGTATCCACGATTGATGCTTCCTCAACTTTGATCATTTCAAGTTCGATTAATTGCGCTTTGCGTTCACGAAGGAAATTGATCACTTTGCTTACGTTTCTTACGCCATTGCCGTCCTTCCCCCTTTCGCAAAGGTGTTGCATGATGAATAAATCCGCCGGTGTCGTTATGTCGTCGTTTTTAACGTGTGTACTCTCATCCTTGTATTTATCTCGTGTCTTTTTGTCCATGTGTTTGAACAAGAACTTCATAATTTGTTTTTTCGTTTTCTTCACCGGTTTCGTTTTCTTCACTGGTTTCGTTTTCATGTTTATTTTATTTTAAAAATAATATATTTATATATTATCTGAACGCTTTAGAGTTTTAGGTTATATAACCGACCTAGTTCGACCTAGTTCGACCTAGTGGGACCTAGCTGGAGAAATTTTCCTAGAGAACTTATATTATATTATTATTTTTTTAATTAAAAACAAAAATGAATTTTATTCGCCAAAAGGAAAATTTAACCCAATTACAAACACACGGTTACGTCGTCATTCCATTTCTCAGGAAGGGCGGTGAATATACCAATGATTTCCGTGAAACTTTGGCACGAATGCCGGAATTTAAAGACCCCAGTAACATGTTACGAAATGGAGAGCACTTCGTATGTGGTGGTTTTGCCGCCCTCGGAAACCCCTCTAGTTTCCACAATACCTATGTTCGTAGGATACGTCGCGTAGCCCATGAGCATGTAATAAAGACGGTGTTCGAACCCCAATTATCGCAAGACAAATACCTACTGTTCGAACAGGTAATCGATCGTATGATGTTCCGCCGGGCGCCTAAAAAGCCTGGCAGAGAAGCATGGCACAGAGACGAAAGTCCAAACGCACTAGAAGGCGATACCATTTACGGAGGATGGATTAACCTGGACCAGACTTCGCAGTATTTCTCTGGATGTCCTGGAACGCACCTTGAAGTAAAGGGTCAAAACACCGGGTTTGCGAAAATACCAAAGAAGGAACATCCGCGGTACAACAAGTTAAAAAAGAAAATCGAGATACCCCCGGGTCATATATTTATCTTTTACGAAAGGATGGTGCACGAAGTGTTACCAACATCTCACAAAGAAGACACGCATCGTCTATTCATGGGATGGCGTACGACTTACAGTACGAAGCCTCTTTTCACCGATCTGGAAGAGAGATTGCAGAAACGAGCCGTTATGCAAATCAAGAGCGGACAAACCCCACCGATATACCCCAGTTTATATTGGTCCAACTGGAGGAATTTACTCGAAGCATGGTCCAATACTCTGGTCGATAATTGCACCCACAAAAAAACCATTACTTCAAAGTCCTCTACTTCCTATGGAGACTCGTACAAAGTTGCACATCGGTACATGGAATCCCTAGAAGATTACGGTCTAATCACCGACCTGTGCCCGCCGTACACACAGGATGAAATCAATATCCTCAAGCCACAACGGTATTGAATGAAAATGTAGCACCGCAACCACATGATCCTGTAGAAGACGGATTTGTAAATATAAAACGTTTACCCATTATATCTTCACTCCAATCTATTTCAGTCCCTACTACCAAAAATCCAGATCTACCACATACGGTGATTGGTACTCCTATATCTTCTATACGATGGTCTTGAACATTACGAGTATTCTTAGGAGTTAACATATATTCAAAACCGTTACACCCGCCTCCCTTTGCACCAAAAAGAATGTATTGATTATTCCCCAGTATTCTCCTTAATTGTGGCAGTGCAGCCTTTGTTACTGTTATCATTTTTTTAAGGTAGATATACATTTATACTGCAATCTAGGTCGAGCTAGGTTGATTATCTAACCTAAAACTCAGAAGCGTTCAGATAATAAATAAATATATTATATTTTTTAAATAAATATGTCTTTAAACGAAGCGATAACCCATGAAATGGAAACATGCGAAGCAAGACTTCACCGATGGTCCGATGCACAACTCGAAGATTATAAATGTCATCTATTAAACGACCCAGCGATTAAAACCGCCCTGGAGAAGGTATCCAGTTACCACGAGTGTTCGTTTGGTATCGCGTGTTACAAATCCTACAAACGTTGGGCAAAGGCAAAGGCGGTGATTGGCAACCACATGCATAATTCCGACATGGATTATGACGATTGGGACACCTGGGCATCCTCCCCGATGAAGCAAAGATGGTGGGGAATCAAACAAGATAACCCATCTTCTATCGTTCTCGTTCACATCGGGAAATTCTACGAGGCGTTTCACCATGATGCCGACACCCTCCATAAAATATTTGGAGCCCCCTATACCTATGGGTATGTTGCACGCAATGGTTTCCCTGCAAGCAAATTCGACGAGTACCGCGACAAGTTAGCGGAACATGGGTGCAATGCGATACATATCATATCAGTATAAATATAGAGTACACCCCTATAAATGATTAAACTTTTTATTTTCTTTATTTCTTGTTGCTTGGGTTGTGCCATAAATATGACGAATCTGTCTCCAGGAGATCTCGAGAATATGTCTATAGAAGATCTCCAGAATCTGTATCCCGATCCCCCGGTTGTATCCGGATGTCCCACGTCCGAGCAATCGATACACCCTGAAAACCGCCTTGAATTGGTAAAATGTGATAGAGACATTTTATTTAAATATATTGGGGAACACAAATGCTGTGAGGTGAGCCATTTAGGGTGTGACATCTTGGTAAGCGCGTATCTACTAGTGTATCCTGAAGCCCCCTACGTTTGTCCCAAGAGTTCATAATCATTCTGATTAACACAACCTAGTACGAGAAAACTTACAACAACAATAAATGATGTGATAACAACACCGACAAACCCTATTCGTTTGGTTTGATAATTGTTGTCTTTATAACGCTTTGCATTCGTTAAATTTAATATTTCCCTGGTGTAATCATTTACGAATTTCTGTTCGGGATCTAGCGTTTCACGGTATACTTTAAAAGATTCATAACATGGTATATGTTCCACTTGTTTTTTTATATCACCTACGTAATATTTACCCCAATGTGAAGTTCCTCCGAATTTATTCACCAAAGTTTCAACAGAAACGTGAAACTCATTAAGTGTATCCTGACTTTGAAGATCATAAATATCTACTACACATGCTTCTTTTCTTGCAAATGTTAAACACGTTGTGTTTTCCTGACCATGAACATATCGTATCAAAATTGTACTTATATCGTGTTTTTCACCGTCAATGGACGATATAAACTTACTACAATTTTTAAATGGTATCGCATATGCGCTGTACATCATTCCATACTCTGGAAACTTACTCCATGCCTCTACCATTGGTTTTTCGGCGTCACCGGTTTCAGCAAGATCCAATAACGGAAATTTACTTAAGGATGGAAACAAAACCACGACGGGTATAATGATGCTATCCCATATAGCCGATATGAAATCGTCGGTTTTAATTGGATACTTTTCGTTGGTAGCGTCGCCGACTATTGTAATATATTTTAGCAACCCCTGGTCGCGTTGATTATAGTTTGTTTCAATAATTCCTGCATCGGCACCTGGTAATAAGTTGATCGCTTCGTCAATAGTGATTTTATTCTTTTTTATGTTCACCTTTGAATTTGGATATATATTAATAGTCATGGATGTGATAATTCCTAATAATCCCAGGTGTGACCTCCAATAATACAAGTCGTTAGTATCAATTATCGTACCATTGGACAACACAGCTGTTATAGACACTACATCTTCGGCAAATGAATGGAATGTAAGACCATGGTGACTAGTTGAAAATGCACCAGCGAGAGATTGATCCTGTATACTACCAAACCCATGTATAATCTTTTTGTTCTCCAGTAATCGTGTTATTAAAGACTTTAACGAAGACCCTGCTTGGCAGGTTACAGTTGTATCTGTCAAATTTAAAATTTTGTCCATCTTTGACAATGATATCATAGTATATTCGGTGCAAATCAATGGAGAGAAAGAATGACCACCCCCGACAACACGAATCTTATCATTGTTGCGAACAATTTCTTGTATTTCTTCTGCTGAAGTTGGTTCTAGAATAACCTTTGGTTTACATCTTATAGTATCTCCCCAGTTCCTAACACTGTCTCCTTGTATCGGTGATCTATTATCGGAAAGATGTGTAAATGCTGGACCGTCATATACCGGATTAAAAATATTATAAGTCAAATACGGAAGATTTAGAAAGAATAATATAACAGCTACGTGGGTGCCCTCGCGTATTCTATTCCTCCTAATAAAGGAATAAATGCCATACAGACTCAAGGAGAGTAAGAGTTGAAATACAATTTGATATACGTGATACATTATACTTTAACTTTTATTTCTTTATATACTTCACAATTGTATCGAACTTGTACAGGCTTTGATATCTCCACGTTGGACTCGATAAGATTGATACACGGTAACACTCTGTCACCGATCTTATACGTCCTACCCCCGGTGTTATGAATAATGAACCATTTCTTCGCCCGCTTCGCACTAGAAATACCGTTACTAAATGAATTCTTCCATGCGTCGGCACTATACTTCTTCCCTTCTCTACGTTCACGTTGTTTCCCACTCTCTTTACACCCTATACACTTGTACTCCGGTCCGAATACACAAAGGGTATCTTCAACATGTTGCCAGATACACAACCCCGTCCAATTCCGATCTTTGGTCATCTTTTGGTATTTATTATACTTCTTCTTGCACAACAAAGTTCCCTTGCAGCTCCCAAGTGTCTCTGGAACGTACAGGTTGGGAGGTCGTTGAGATTTCATAAAGTCGTGGACCGCGCGTTTGATTTTACCAGCGGAGAAGATAGAGGAACCGAAGGAAAATCCAGCGGCTACCAAATTAGACAGCCCTCCTATGTTCTTCTCTATAACAGTTTTAATGAGCGTTTGATAGATAACCGAAGCTTCTCTGTATATTCCACCATCAATGGATAGAAACACCTTAGGAAACCCGGGCTCGATCTCACCCAACATGCCGATAATGTTTTTTGCCCAGTATGTTTTACCCGACGCGCTAGGTCCAAACCCCATGATCAAACGCCCACTGTCTTGCTCAAAATTGTTGACGCGAAACAGTCTCTTATCTTCTTCCCATATACCAGTTACGTTGCGAAGGTCAGAACAGGTCATATCTAGCTTTGCATTGATCAAAGACAATTCCAAACACCGGAGCATGTAAGCTGTCGATTTCATCTCTTTTGTTACGTAATCCTTCACAAACGATTGACATTGGTCTCGACATTTGATCCATTTCGGCTCCATGAACGATTTTTCTCGAGCCGAGAACATATCGTCTACTTCAGCTTTAAAATTATTAACGAAATTCTCTACATTACCGAACGATCGACGCTCTATCTCCTTACCATCGGGAATATTAGATAGGTACATTTAGTTAAGTAATCATAATAATTATAGTCTTAAAAAACAAAATATATCGTGTATAATAAACATCAAAAGAATTACTAAATGAGTCGTGTATCGAGAACAGATTATTCCGTTGATAAAATTGCCGAATTAGAAAAAAAAATACAAGGTATTCAAGATGACATAAAAGGCATAAAAGGTGACTTGGATGGAATGGGACGGCAATTGTCCGATATCGAAAATCGAGTAAAAGGAGGTCAAAAGGGTCTTAACATGGATCTGGATGGTATGGCACGGATGCACAATGCATTAAAAAGTAGAGTCGAGGCTTTAGAAAATAAAAAGTAATATTTTATATTTAGATATCAAATGGAACGTACGGGTACGCTGAGGTTTTCACCTCTTTCTTCTTCTCGCCTTTCTCCATGTAGACCACGACAACATGCTTTTCGAGGTCTGCTGCCATACCGTAATCTCCACCAGGGGTACGGAACGCGCGGAATACCATTTGCATGGAGAGAAGGGACCCATTGGTGATATACTTGGGTTCAATCTGGACGTACTCTCCTTGTTCATTGATCCTCCAGAACACCAGAGAGTTGTCTGCACCGCCAAACCCTTCAAGACGTCGTGTCATACACAGTGCGGGGACTTCAGACCCATCGATGTTCTTCATCTTCAAACACGAATGTTTCGCATTCTCGATGAACGATTGGTCGTCGTCGTACTTTGCAGTTGCGTCTTTCCAAGTGCCTTCGTCGTGGTACGCTACGCCGATGCATTTGTCGCACATATCACCGATCCATTTTAGTGCTTTCTCCTGCTCCTGTTCCAGGTTAGGGAATACATTTTTTACCGCGTCGGGGACACCCGGGTAACCGGTAAAGGTGTACCTTGCACGCTTGATGTCGGACGGTCCGTACGTGCCCTTGTTGTGGTTGCCATTGCCAGTCAAGTACGACCAGTGTGCGCGAAACGGAGGGAGTGTCACCGTCACGTTGTATTGTTTATTATCATCTTTTTTGTGTACCTTCGGGATCCGTTCTCGAGAACCACCACGCTTAGTATAGATAGATATGTCGAGTTCGGTCTTGTCGTACTCGTTGACCTTCGGGTAGGTCGCTTTGGGGGTTTCTTCCCTCGGAGACAACTCCAATTGAGTCCCTTTCGGTTTCTCCGGTGAAACCTTTAACCTTTTTAATACTTGTTCACGTTTTTGTTCGAATGTGCGCTTCATTTTGATAAGTTTTTGTTTATTTATATACTTCTTTTTATTTTAATTAAAATAATATAATATTTGGAAGACTAGGGCGAGTAGAGTAGCTCCACACGACCTAGAACCTAGTTTCGACCTAGAATTAAACTATTTCTAGGTATATATATGCTGACCGATATTTATAAAATGTGTACTGTACTATTAGGTACTCTGAACATATACCTACTAGCATGTGGAAACTCCTTAATTGTTGCAAACCATAGTAGGGCTATATCACTGTCTAGCCTAGAAAGTAAAGGACCCATTGAAGTTTTGAAGTATGGTACCACCACGCCCATACCATCAGGTACAAAGGAAGTATCAAGGGAATCAACCACGGTCGGTTCAGAAACAAATGCAACCACCCAAGTACCAGAATACCTATCAAATACATCAACTCTTCATCCAAACTTACGAGGTCAAAATTCGTCATCGACCACACCAGGCAATGAATCACTAACAGCGAACAAAACAGATCCTGAATCATTATACAATGTCACCAATGATTTATATAGCACTAAAAAGGTTGAACCCCCAGATTATACCGGGTTATGGGTAGGTTTGTCGTTGTTTATTACCTTTGTGATTGCGGGGGGAGTCAAACTCATAAAATGCAAAGAACCCAAGGAGACGGTGATCCCTGAGTCTAAACCTCCTATAGATAGAGAAGCGAAGCGCATCATTCAAAATAGAAACTCCTGGGCAAATGCACCTTCGGTTGCCAAAAACCCGAATTTTCGACCTCCGCCTCCACCACCATCTAGTGCCAGGTTACAGATCAAAGAGTTAACTCAACCAGGAGGATTGGAGAAAATTAAAGACTTGAGAAAGTCAAAGCGAGCCCAAGCCGGGGATGCGCGATTGCGGAAACAAATGCAAAAGTTGAGAGAAAACACTATAAATTCTAAACCCGGTCATTAATAATGGAGGATTTGACGGTACAGGATTTACTATCGTCGGATATAATGAAAGGGTTTGTCGCCGATTCCTCTAAGATTATTCGCGAGTGGTACGAGTACATCTACATAGCAAAGGTGAAATCTGTTGAAGGAGTGTACAAGATTGGTAAAACAAATTCATTGAAACGTAGGGATTTGGAATTGGCGAGCGAAGTCACAAAAATAGAACCAGCTTCTATCATATATGCGTGGAATATACCTAGACCCCTGGCTGTAGAAACGTTGGTAAAAGGCATCTTACGAACCAACTTATGGAAGAATGCGCCAGAGAATACACCGGGTGCATCCGAAATGTTTCAAATACCTTTGTACGCCATGGTGTTAGTTGTTCGATTGTCTATATTGTGTGTTTTTGTTGAGAAAGGATATATCAATCAAAATGTTACAAGGCTACGTAGGCGACTTCAACCGTACATGCAGGGGTTGCGATTCAATCAAATACGATACAAGACAGAGCTCTATCCGCCCAGAGTTCCATCCATACGAAATCAACCCTATTCATTAGGCACATATGTTATTGTTGAATTCCCACTAGATGCATATAAGAAAGGTACAGAGGGTGAAGCTTACAACGGTAAGTCGTACACTGGAATTATTGTCAAAGTCGGAGCGGATTATTACATGGTCGATTGGGAGTCTACAAACGAAATGGTGTTTTTAACCAACAGTAAAGCTCCATTTGCATGGACGCGATCCATCGATTCTGGACAGAGAATATTGGACATAGAGAGTGTGTGCACCAAGTTCAATATCCCGGGGATTATATATTCCGTTGAGTATAGTGTCGGTGATAACATACAAATTATTCGTAATGGTGTGTGGAAAGATGCCGAAGTTATGCGAGTTGACGACGATGGAATAACTGTAAACTTTGTAGAGAACGAAGGAGAGGACTTTAAGGAGAAAACGGTCGAGGTAGACGAAGCAGCGGCGCTTTTACGTCCAAAGGGGGGGTCTAATTTAAAATTCTAAAAATGTGTGTATATATATCTATGATTATTATGTTATATGTGGAAAGCCAACACCCTTGTATTGTACCGAAGAGAAGAATTTAGAGTTGAACGTGATACGAAAAAGAAATCGAAAACTATCGTTATTAAGCGTAGGTTTCGTCCATACTATTACCCACGAATAACTGTACAAACTTCAGAGTGTGTGTTCACCGGTGTAAATGTCCGTCGAATGGCGTTAAAACAGGGCGACTTTGTGTTTTATGATTCCGACGCATTTACATTGATGACATGCATGGTCCTGGAGCGTCTTGGGGATAACGTAATCATACAGCCAAAGGGTGTTGGAATAAACCTGGAAGTATCTATTTATTCACCGTGTATTGAACTTATTCGTGTTCCAGTCGAAAATTTTCCCGTACTGGTTGAATCAATGTCCTCCAATTTATTGGATGCCAGGGTCATCGTAAACAATGAATCTTCGACGAATTCGTTTTACATATTGGACTACGAACCCATGTCGAATAAATATTTAGTTGGCAAACAGTCGTATACTGGCGACCAGTTTCAATGGTTGGACCGCGAGCAGTTTAATGTGGCGTACGTAGATCAGGATCAGTTCAACCATGAATATAATGTTATCGGTGAATTGAGTATCGATTTTTTTGACATTCCTGTACACAATATGGAATTGTTGGGCGAAGAATGTATCGTTAAATCACTATGGTTTCATGTCTGTAACTCGGGGAAGAATCACTATGCGTCTAGATTTGAAACACCCTGGGACATATATACCATTTGCCTTTGGTTGGAACATTACTCAACCTATTGGAAATCCAAACCATACTTTCGAAGGGATTTTTCACCGATCAACTCTTTAATTCAAACGTGTTTGGAAAGTAATGTATCGGCAGATGTTCTTCAATATTTGACCCAAATATCTCTAACGGATCACGAATCGTATCGAGCAGAGAGATTTAAAGCAAAACTGAGATCCAAGCCTTTACTCAAGACAAGAATTAAAAAGGAGGGTAAAACACTAAAAGTCGAAGTCTTGACCTCTATTAATTCCAGGAGTCGTTATTCTGGAAAGAACGATGTCTTTCTATTCAATTACGTGGCGAAAGTATTGTGGTACCTGTCCAATCGACCGGTATCGAGACCGTGGGTGGAAACCAGAGCCCTAAAGTTTTGGTTGAAACCTATACGCGACAAAGTAATATTAAAATTACCTCTGAAACCATTCCAAGAGCGCGTAGTTGCAGAGATGAGACACCGTGAAATTCATGAAAATCTATCGGATTTATTAATTTTAAACACCAAAAAGGGGTACAAATTTAACGCACTGGCGTGTAAACAGAACGGGTATGACGTTAAAGGTGGAATTCTAGCATTGCCCCCTGGAACGGGAAAAACAATATGCATGTTGGCATTAATAAAACAAGGAATTGAATTGTACAACATTAGTAGGACATTAGTGGTGGTACCCTTAACATTGATGGATCAGTGGATTAAAGAAACGGAACGGTTTACCGACCTCAGATGTGGCGAAATTCACGGTAGGAAGTGTACGTACCAAGACAAAGACATTGTGTTTACAACTTATGGAACGGTCACCTCGAAATTTGCAGATTTAAATCACCCTATCTTTGATTCATTTGACCGAGTGGTATTTGATGAATCGCATCAACCAAAAGAATTTCGATCCAAAAAGATACGCGCCTGTTCGTATATTCATACTACCTACAGATGGTGTATTTCAGCCACACCGTACAGAGAATCCTCATTCCATAACTTGCACCCACAATTAGCCATGTTGAACGTTTTTCCATTTGATAGTGCCAGGACCAATTTTTTCCCTCATTTAATGTGTCAAGAAAATGACCATACAAAGTGGTTAATCGCACAAATCGCGTCCATTATTATCAATCCAAACGTAGATCATTTGAATATTCCCGGTCCGACCTTCCATATCGTTCGGTGTACCAATACGAATCACGATCTCTATGAACTCTTGTTTCAAATGGTCAGACAGAGGGTATCGACAGTATTGGATAAAATGGGGTTCAGATACCAGCAGGTTATGTCACTCGTCAATATGTTGGGGGTTTCTGCAACCGACCCAACTATATTACCCCTGCACGTTTGGGGAGAAAGATGCGATACAACTGATTTTGCAATCACAAACATGAACGATTTGTGCCAGGAACTTTCCAAACAATCTGGGTTTGCAACCGAGGTGTTAAAAACACTCGATAAGATAGAAGAGACGACATGTTGCCTCTGTTTAGAGACTATGGTTCGACCGACTATAACGGATTGCCTGCATCTATTTTGCCACGACTGTATCAAAAAATCACTCGAATTTAAACGAAATTGTCCACAGTGTAGGAAAACACTAGACTCCAATTCCTTCAAAGAAATAACCACCAAACACGAAACCACGAAGAAAGACGGGTTTCTGTACATGTACGATAACCTGGGGAGAAGGATCAAACTGCCAGAACGTCTTAGTGAAATTATGAAACAAACAAACCCCAGTGATAAATTGATCAAAGTCAAAAATATCATAGAGATGGAAAAGCGGGTAGTTATATTCTCTCAGTATAACTCTGTATTGAGTCATTTTTACAAGAACATCGAGTCAGCGTCTATCATCTCTGGCAAGTGTACTAGAAGAAGCCGAGCTAGGCACATCGACGATTTTAAAACAGGGAAAACAAACGTTATCTTATTGTCTACTAAAGTAGCAGACATAGGCATCAATTTAACAGAAGCAAACGCAATTATATTTTTAGAGCCGGGTTTAGAATCTGCGGTAAAAACACAGGCGATAGGACGAGTTCGAAGAATTGGACAGGAGAATTCAATAAAGGTTTACACCATGGTGACAGAAAACACCATAGAAGAACGAATAGAATCCGCCAGAACAACGGTAGAAAATGATCTAAACGAACTAATGTTATCCTCCAACCTATCCAGAGCTACCAAACTCAAACGGAAAAACAGACTTAATATGCAATATATACTAAATATTTTATCACTTTAACTTACGTTTCTTTGTGTTCATCTTTAACGTAACATAACTATCAAAATCACCGTCGAATTGTTCCCAGTCGCTCATCCTGGAATAGGTAGTGCAATTGAATGCTACGAACGATGAAACTTTCGCAAGTAAATCTTTTGTTTTGATGTCTTTTAACAATTTCACCGAGTATTCCAAAATTTTACTTGGACGGGTCTTGAATAACATGCACGAAACCAACATGGAAAAACACATATTTTCAGGATTTTGATCCACAGAGTCGAACATCATTAATCCATGAGACAATACGCGCTCTTCCTTAGGAAACTTTGAATAAAACTTACGAAACCAAATTTCCCTAAGAGTAGAACGTACGCTGTATGTGTCTTCCATGATAAACGGA
>Ga0315320_10001152_pt1 | contig 21916 bp, 20 predicted proteins | sample M140m21515metaG_FD_203458 | JGI IMG/M metagenome (GOLD analysis project Ga0315320, IMG submission 203458) | Ammonia-oxidizing marine archaeal communities from Monterey Bay, California, United States - M1 40m 21515 | ecosystem: Environmental > Aquatic > Marine > Coastal | place: USA: California... | reverse complement strand
CGAGACGATCAAGTGGAATAAGCACCGCGCCTTCGATATGACCAAGAGGACCATCGAACTCGGTAACATCTCTAACATCGACAATTTGCACGCTTCCCAGGTTTTGTTGCAGCCACTTCGCTTCGATCTCCCAAAATCCAGCAAAAGTGTAACGCAAGGGCCCCCAGGCAGTATCGAGGTCTTGTACATTAACCCCCTCGGGCAGTTTGCCGCACAATAAATTAGCTGGCACCGCAACGTCAATTCGCTCAGGGTACGCTAGCCCAAGATTATTCATGAACCCTGAAAAATCCTCCTCACTAACTTCGCCTCCCAGTCTAGGATTGTATTTTTTTTCCTCAGCAACACTAGTACTACTTAACCCTCTGTAGTCGTGCCCTGGATAAAGGATTGTTGTAGGGGGCAACATAAATATCTTTTGATGGACTGATTGATATAAAACCGACGGATTACCTCCTTGGAAGTCAGTCCTACCGCACCCTCTGATTAAAATAGTGTCTCCCGTAAACGCCCTAGACATATCGTCTAGTACAAAAGTCGCACATCCTTCGGTATGCCCTGGAGTAAGTAAGACCTTTAACGAGTGATTACCAAAAGAGAGGACATCGTTGTCGACAAAATATACTGTAGCCCCAGTCACCCCTGACTTATGCGACACAGCAATATCACAAGATAACTTCTCGCGTAATAACCATGCAGCGGTTATATGATCAGCATGACAATGCGTATCCAAAACAAACTTAAGAGACAGTGACAATTCTCTTAATAGAGCAGTATCACGGCCTACTTGCTCGAACACGGGGTCAATTAAAACTGCTTCTCCTGTGACGTCATCGCCGAGTAAATAGGTGTAAGTTGAAGAATCTTCATCAAAAAGTTGCCTAAAAACCAACACTAACACGTCCCCCAAATTAGTTACTATTCCTAGTTAAATGTTAAACCTATTACTTCCTCTAAATCTCTAATTGCTTGAGCTTCACTAAGTACTTTTATAGTTATCATACCCATCTCTCGCGCAGGCTTTAAGTTTATACCTAGGTCATCAAGGTAAACTACATGATTAGGTTGGATATCCATTTTGTCACAAGCTAAACGATAAATTGCAGGATCAGGCTTGCGAATACCAACCTTACTAGATTCGATAACAATATCGAACAGACTAGTAACTTCGCCCACATCTTTTTCATGCTCACTATTCGAAGACATTGCCAGTCCCGAGCCTGTGCGCATATTATTTGTAAGACAAACATTTTTGAAGTGCAGTTTACACTCTCTCAACACACTCACCATTTTTTTTCGAACTGATGTTTGACTAATTAACGGTAATATCTGCGAACCCTTAATGCCGTACCCTGCTTGGCTGCTTTCCTCAAGGAATAATGTGTCAAACTCGTCCTCACTAATTTGATTCGATTCTAACAGAGCCCAAGCGTTAGTCTTATGGTTTACGGCATTAATACCACGAATGAAGTCGATGGGTAGGCCGTTCTCCTGTTCAAACTGGTTAAAGGAATCAAATGGTGAGGTCGTGATTACTCCACCGAAATCCCATAGAATCGCCTTAATATTCATTGCTACACTCTCTTTTTCAAATAGGTTATTCTGTTTCCGACAAATCATTAATTACCGAATACCTATTATAACATTAAGAGAACTTTTACTTTGCAGATTCTATTAGCAGCACTTTACCGAGGTTCTCGTTCCTATATAGGTAAACAACAGCAGGCGAGTGGAATAAATAAAGTAAAAATTAACCATCCGTTGAAGGTTACTTGTAACGGCATTGAAGGAGACTTCATTGGCGACACTGTACTCCATGGCGGGCGGGAAAAAGCTCTCCATCACTTCCCGGCAGATCATTACCAAAAGTTGTCTGTCGCCTTCCCCAGTTCGGAGGAAGTGATGATTCCAGGGTCGATTGGAGAAAATATCTCGTCCTTCGATTATCTGGAGCAACACGTTTGTATAAGCGACAAATTCAGTATGGGCAGCGTTATTCTTCAAATTAGTCAGCCGAGAAAACCGTGCTGGAAAATCGATGAAAAATATGGCTCCAGAGGCGTAGCGACCTTCATGCATAATCAGGGGCTATGCGGTTGGTATTACCGCGTCCTTGAAGAAGGAATGATAGCATCTCACGATCGGCTCGAGTTGATACAGCGCGAAAAGAACGCACCGACTTTAAAGGAGTTTCTGTCTGTCACTAGTGCTAGTCGACCTAATCCTGAGTTACTTGAGCAATTTACAGAGATAAATGGCTTATCCGGAGAGATTATCCGACAACTAACCGACAGAGCTAATTGGTTGAAGTCGTATGGAACTTAAAATCTAATAGAGGGATTTAAATGAAGGAATCATCTAACGCAGACAAAGCTATCACCGTGCTCAAAAAGTCGTTGCAAGAGCACGACTATATCGCCAGTCAAAATATTTCGACCGCAGTCTACCTAGCACAAAAATTATCGAAACCCATCTTGGTTGAAGGTCCTCCAGGGGTAGGTAAAACTGAATTGGCTAAAGCTACTGCGCTGTTACTCAATAAGCCCATGATACGTCTGCAGTGTTATGAAGGACTCGACGAATCTAAAGCTCTGTATGAATGGAAATATGGTAAGCAACTATTGTACACCCAAGTACTAAAAGAAAAATTGTCTGAATTAATGTCGGATAGTGAATCATTAAAGCGGTCTGTAGAAAAACTCAATGAGTTTGACGATACTTTTTTTAGTACTGACTTCCTAGAACCAAGGCCGCTGCTAAAAGCTTTATGGGCTGAAAAGGGTGCGGTATTATTGATCGACGAAATCGATAAGTCCGATTTAGAATTCGAAGCGTTTTTATTAGAAATTTTGCAAGATTACCAAATTTCTATCCCTGAGATAGGTACCGTCAAAAGTTCAGTACCTCCGGTAGTATTTCTTACATCAAATAATACGCGCGAGATAGGAGACGCCCTAAAAAGGCGGTGCTTGCACCTCTACATCCCATTCCCTGACAGCAAACTTGAGAGAGAGATAGTAAGATCCAGAATACCTAATATAGAGGAAACTCTAGAGAAACAAATTGTAAGCTTCGTGCAAGAAATTCGCGAAATGGACCTTAAGAAGGTTCCCGCTGTTAGTGAGACTCTAGATTGGGCGAAGGCATTGATACTGCTCAATGTGCATAGTCTGGAAAGTAATATTGTTCGCTCCACGCTAAACGTTCTGCTAAAATTCCAAGATGATATAGAACATATTGAATCCGAAATACCAACCTTAATTCGCAGTGCTGCGCGCTAATATTTGAGCTAAGCTTAATGATCTATGACTTCATTAAAGCACTGCGGGCCTCTAACATCCAAATCTCAGCAGCAGAGACAATGGAGGCTATTGAAACTCTAAACCATGTCGGCTTATTTAATCGACAGCTCCTCAAAGATTCTCTGTCATTAGTTTTAGCTAAAACTCGCGATGATAAAGAAACATATTCTAATTGCTTTGATCTCTTTTTTACTATGGCGACAAATGAAACAACTGAAATGGCGGCACAGGATACGTTAGATGTCGTACCAGTGGCTGAGAGTAAAAAGTCCCATAGCGATGAATTACAAAACGAAGGATCATCTAGTCTACTGGAATTGCTAGAGCAATCTAATCAAACAGCGCTAGCCGAAAACATTGCTATAGCCGCACAGCAAGTTCAACTATCAAATATTAAAATATTTACGCAAAGGGGAATTTATGCGCGGCGGATCTTAGAGCAAATGGGCGTCAATGAACTTGAACGAAAAATTCATGACTTGGCACGAGTAGGTGAAGAAGATGCATACAATTATTTAAAGTTGCGAAAGGCCCAGACTCTCGAAAGCGTTTTAGAATTAGTTGATAAAAATTTATTACTCTACACGGCTAATTCTGGTGCAAATCTTCGGCAAGAAATTCTTGAGAAAACACCATTAGCACGGGTAGAGATAAGAGATTTCAAAACGATGCATGAGCTAGTAAAAAAACTATCCAAACGTCTTATATCTATCCATTCGCGGAGACGACGCAAAGCTAAACGAGGGGCCCTTGATGTTCGTCAAACTATACGAAAGAACATGCAATTCGATGGCATTCTTTTTAATACTGTCTGGAAGAAAGTTCGAATCGATCGTCCTAAAGTCATAGCAGTCTGTGACGTGTCTGGTTCAGTGGCCCAGACCGCGCGCTTTTTACTCATGTTTCTTTATAGCGTGCATGAAATTATTCCTAAAGTAAGAAGTTTCGCGTTCTCCAACCAGTTAGGTGAGATCACCTCGCTCTTCGAGAAAATGCCTATAGAAATCGCATTGAATGAAGCGATAAATCAATGGGGAATGGGCTCTACTGATTACGGCGGTGCACTACACGAGTTAGAACGACTAGTGGGAGATGAAATCGACAGTAAAACAACTGTGCTTATTCTTGGAGATGGGCGATCAAATTATGGCGATCCTGGTCATTTGGCGCTAAAAAGAATGCACCTAAAATCAAAAAGTGTGATGTGGCTCAATCCTGAACCTAGGACTTTTTGGAATACTGGTGACTCGGAGATGAATAAGTTTAACGCATCATGCGACCGTATAGAATCATGCCGATCCATTCGCCATTTAGAGCGAATAGTGAGTGATATCGCACGGCGCACCGTTTAATAGTTTCACGGGTAAAGCAGCTTCTTACTCCAAAGATCACCATCTAGCCAGTAGAAATTCCGTACGTGCAATCGATCAGCTCGATCTTCCCAAAACTCGATTGTTTTCGGCTTTACTCGATATCCCGACCAAAATGAGGGTCTTTGTACTTCTTTGTCTTTAAATTTTTCCTCAACTTCTTGAATGCTATTGAGCAATACTTGCCGGTTCTCCAGTGTAGCTGATTGATCCGAAGCCCACGCGCCAATTTGGGAGCCTCGGTGTCGTGACGCAAAATACTTATCGGCCTCGACCTCCGATACCTTAGATGCAACACCTTCGACTCGCAACTGTCGCCCTAACGATTTCCAGTGCAACGCGAGAGCTACATGAGAGTTTTGCTCTATTTCGCGTCCCTTCCTGCTATTCGTGTTCGTGTAAAACACAAAGCCAGATTTATCAACTCCTCGCAATAAAACAAGCCTCAGCGACGGACGGCCAGTTTTAGAGTCTACTGTCGCTACAGACATTGCTTCGGGTGTACTCGGCTCAACCAGAATCGCTTCCTCAAACCATTGCTGCACCAGCTTGATAGGATCTAAAGACATGGTACTCGAGACACCTTATTCGAACGGATGCTTCATAACAATGGTTTCCATCCTATCTGGGCCAGTCGATACTATATCTATCGGACACCCGACTACTGACGATAACCGCTCGAGATACTTTATAGCGTTGCGCGGTAACTCGTCCCAATGCCTGACGCCAGAAGTATCCTCCACCCACCCGGGATGAAACTCATAAATCGGACTAGCTGCATCCACCTGATCAGCACCCAAAGGGAGGTTATCAATTTCCTGACCGGCTAAAGTATATCCCGTGCACAAACCGATCTCCTCTAAACCGTCTAATACATCAAGCTTTGTGACGCAAAGGCCAGATAGACTATTCAACTGACGCGAACTTTTTAAAGCCACCCCATCTATCCAGCCACATCTTCTAGGCCGACCAGTAGTGGCCCCAAACTCATGTCCTTTGGTGGCAAGATGTTCTCCCGTCTTGTCAAATAGCTCGGTTGGAAATGGTCCTGATCCCACTCGAGTCGTATATGCTTTGGTAATACCTAAAACATAGTCAAAATCACACGGGCCGACACCAGAACCAGGCGCTGCGAAGCCAGCTGTAGTATTAGATGAGGTGACGAACGGATACGTCCCGTGGTCAATATCTAGAAGGGTCCCTTGCGCGCCCTCGTATAAAAAGTTCTTCCCATCAGCCATTCCTGCACCAATTACTTGGCTCAAGTCCGAGACCATAGGAACTATATCCTCTGCAAGCCTCATTTGCTCATCCAATAACAAGTTAAAGTCATGAGCCTCCTCTCCAAAATAATTCACTAGCACAAAATTATGAAAGTCCAACACAATTTCTAGTTTTTCAGAAAATCGTTTCCTATCTAGTAAGTCTCCGACTCTTAGGCCGCGCCGCGCCACCTTGTCTTCATATGCTGGTCCAATACCACGACCCGTAGTGCCGATCGCCTGACCTCCAGCTTTTGTTTCTCTAGCCAAATCGAGGCTAACATGATAAGGCATGATTAAGGGACAAGATTCGCTGACAAGCATCCGTTCCCGCACAGGTATATCATTTTTCTCTAACATTATAATTTCTTCTAGTAACGCTGATTGAGAGACAACAACGCCATTGCCGATAAGACAGTGTATATTACTTCGCAAAACACCTGATGGGATCAAATGTAATACCGTTTTATTTTCATTAACTATAACTGTGTGACCGGCATTATGGCCGCCTTGAAAACGTACTACTAAATCCGCTTTATCGGTAAGCAAGTCAACAACTTTCCCCTTGCCTTCATCCCCCCATTGCGTCCCCACAACTATAACTGACTTTCCCAATCTGGCTATCCTTTTACTTTCTAACTTACTGAGCCTAATAGAATTTACTTAGAACTTTCGAGGACCCATTCATCATTTTTTTGCATGAGTCTAAATTCAATACTCAACTGGTTCCACTCATCACTCTGCCCAGGGAGTGTCTGAATCACCGTATAGCCTTCCTCTCGATACCTAGCCATCGCGGCCAGCAACTTTTTGTCATTCCCACTCGGGGCAATAACCACCGTTTCAAACCGGTCCTCCTTCTGCAGAAATTGTTCTAATATCCTTAGATCGGTACTAAAGCCTGTGGCACCTCGATCGCGACCCAATTGCTTCTGAACGCCGTCATAACGTCCTCCCCAAGCAATTGATCTACCCATATCTGGCACATACGCAGCAAACATTATACCACTATGATATCGATACCCACGTAATTCGGCAAAATCAACATGTAGATCTACTTCTGGAATAAACTGTGTTAAAAGGTCACATAATACCGCCAGTTCATCAATAGCCTCGGACACTGACTCAGGTAGGCTCGAAAACGCCTCTCGGGCTTCATTGATGATGTCAAGATCGCCATTCAAATCTATAAGTAATAATAGATTTTTCACCACTGAGGAGTCGACACTTTCTGCTTCGAGCATTTCTGTCAAACTTGTCCTATCCTTTTTTACTAACGCTGCCAGAATCTGATCTTCAAATTCATCTGTAAATGACGCGGCAGCGCAGATCCCTCTAAAGACTCCAATATGAGTGACTTCTAAAGTTAGGCAGCGAATATTTGCGATCAACAAGCTGTTGACTAATAGAGTAATTATTTCGGCATCGCTTTCGACCCCAGAATGACCGAAAAGCTCTGCTCCGATCTGAAGCGGATTTCTTGACCCCGCAAACTTTTCAGAAAACGTGTGAGCAACCGGTCCAGCATAACAAAGTCTCTGTGGCGCTTTAGTAGGCATTCTATGAGTATCAATGCGCGTTAATTGCGGCGTCATGTCCGCTCGGAGGCCAATTAATCTTCCTGTACTACGATCAATTACCTTAAAAGTTTGCAGGTCTAGGTCCTCCGCCCCTCCAGCAAGGAGTGAGTCCGCGTATTCTATTATCGGCGGGATAACCAACTGATACCCCCACCTCGAGAAGTTATCAAGCATCGATCGCCTCAAGCTTTCTATACCAGCAGCCTCATACGGTAGACTTTCATCTACGCCCTCGGGCAGCAACCAATACTTATCCTTGCTCACTTTACCACCTCACGCCGCAAAGAATTAATCCACCAACTCATACACTATAACCGCCTATGACTCGCGCCATCTTATCACTAATACGAAGAGCCCATAACAAAACCGGTCAGGGTAAGCGGGGACTCAAAAAAGGCGAGATGCCCTCAAGGATTATTAGCAAAGCGAGCAAAGAATCTATATCCCTGCTCAAAACCATTACTTCTCGCGCTATCTACCCGACGACACTATTGTATTGGAGCCACAAAATACTTGAAAAACTCAGAGTCAGGCTTTAGTAGCAAAATATCATTTTTACTGTTGAAGCTAGATTTATAAGCGTCTAAGCTTCGATAAAAATTATAAAATTCAGGGTCTGCATTATAAGCCTCAGCATAAATTTCAGCTGCTGCCGCGTCTCCAGCCCCACGTAGCTTTTGAGCATCTCGATAAGCCTCGGCCGAGATCACTGTCCTCTGCCGATCGGCATCAGCTCGAATAGTTATAGATTCTTTATCACCACGAGCTCTGAATTCTCTGGCTACACGTGATCGTTCAGATCTCATACGCTCGTAAACATTACTGCTGACCTCAGTGGGCAGATCAATTCTTTTCAAACGTACATCTAAAATTTCCATACCTAAGTCTAAGCCGCGCTCATTTGCGATCCGAGTCACGCTTTTCATGATTGCGCCCCTCTCACCAGACACTACCTCTTGCACAGTGCGCTTACCAAATTCACTTCTCAGACCATCGTTTACCTTTTGATATAAGAGTAAGCCCGCTCGTCGAGGATCGCCATCGCTAGATTTATAAAATTGCACCACATCATGGATTCTCCACCGAGCAAAAGAATCAACTATGACGTCTTTTTTCTCTCCAGTTAAGAACCTCTGAGGTTCTGCGTCAAGGGTTTGTAAGCGTTTATCGAAAGTGCGCACATTCTGCACGAATGGAAGTTTAAAGTGTAACCCCGGTTCGTAATCCGACCGTTGAATTTTACCTAACTGGAATAGGATTGCTTCTTGGTATTCGTAAACACGGAACGTGCACAAATAAACTACAATCAATGATAGAACTACGATAGCTCCTGTTACTTGCTTAATCATTAACGTACTCCTCTAGCGCGAGGATCGCGCCTGTCACGTGTAGAGTCCTCGGTAGCCGGTTTGTAGGGCACAACATCCTGATTCAGGCCTTGCTTTCCATCTCGACTTTTTTCCAATAATTTGTCTAGCGGTAAATACATGAGACTCGAGCTACCATCATTATCAATCACGATTTTTGAGGCGTCAGACATCACTTGTTCCATCGCCTCTAGATATAAACGATTTCTAGTTACGATAGGTGCTTTTTCATATTCCTCGTATAGCTGACTGAACCTACTAGCTTCACCTTTAGCCTGTGAAATTACACTTTTTTGATAGCCTTCCGCATCCAACCGGATCCTTGCGGCTTCACCGGCAGAGCGTTCCACTACTTCATTACGGTATGCCTCAGCCTCATTTATTTTACGCTGTTCATCCTCACGAGCTTTTATCGCATCGTCAAAGGAAGCCTTAACTTGTTCGGGAGGCTTTGCTGGTTGCATATTAACACTAGTTACCTCCACACCAGAGCTGTAGGTGTCTAAAATCTCCTGTATTAACGTCTGTGCTCCAGTAGCAATCTCTGCGCGTCCCTCAGTGATAACAAATGAAAGCGTGCTTCCGCCAATGATGTCTCGGATAGCAGATTCCGTTACTCGACGCACAGAGACATCGGGATCCGCTATAGCAAACAAATATTTCTCTACATCTTTAATCCGATACTGAATTGCAACTTCAACATCTACAATATTCTCGTCTCCGGTAAGCATTGCTGAGTCCGAGGTAAGTGTTTGAATGCGCTCTACATTGACTTTTACTACTTGTTCAATTGGCCTTGGAAATCGTATATGCGGACCAGGCTGTAACACAGACACAAACTTGCCGAACCGCATTACTACGCCTCTTTCCGCCGGATCAATACGATAAAGCATTTCCCAAGATAATAAACCCAACAATAATATACCTATAAGCACGAAAGGTCCTCCTTTACCCTCCGGACCAGTTTTGTTTGTATCAGACGTACCCTTACCACCAAAAAAACTATTCAATTTTTGCTGCATTCGGCGCACTACCTCATCTAAGTCAGGGGGCCCTTGATTGCCTCCTTTATTTTTCCAAGGGTCATTATCGCCGTTAGAATCATTCCATGACATTTTTGCTACTCGCTATAATGATTATTAATCCACAACTGTATACATTAATTGTAATGTGGTGCTTATGCTTGTTCAATCGATGTTATCAAGAAAACAACATATTTATATTTAATTGTACTCAATATTGCTCCGGATGGATCTTTTCTCTAGTTCAGAAACGAAACTCGAATATCCCGAATTACGTCTGAAAATATTCCATCGGGCTTCAGACAGTACTATTTGTAGTACCCAGCTACCTTCGTCATTGATACGCTCACTAGTGACAGCACCCCATTCCCAGAGCGTGGCTCTTAGTTTTCCACCTCCAACCGAAACTTTAATGTTCCTTACTATTTTCTTTTCATTCACCTGGTTCGCGATACAATCCGTTAATAATTTTAGACCCAGTTGATTTTTGGCCGAAATCCAAACTTTCTTCACATGCCCAGAATCACCATATTCGCAGCGAGCCTCGGAGTTGGCGCTCTTGTCAATTTTGTTATACACCTCAATAACCGGAATGTCAGATGCTCCTATCGTGCGCAACACTTGATTCACTTCTTCGATACGGGAAAAGCGCTCTTCGTCACTCCCATCTATAACATGCAACAGTAGATTCGCTTCCTTAGTCTCATCCAATGTCGCAGAAAATGCGTCGATTAAGTTTGGCGGCAAATCACGCACAAAGCCTACCGTGTCGGTGAGAAGGATTGGATTCTCTCCATTAATTGCCAACGAGCCAACTGTAGTGTCCAAGGTGGCAAACAACTGATCTTCGCAATAAACATTGCCACCAGTCATTTCGTTAAACAGCGTTGATTTCCCCGCGTTGGTATAACCTACAATCGCGACAGTTGATAGCATCGCTTTTTTACGCGACTGCGTACTTTGATGTCTTCGCTTTTTTACCTTGTCTAAACGAAGCTTGATCTGTTTAATGCGAGTGCCAATCAGCCGTCGATCTGTTTCAAGCTGAGTCTCGCCGGGACCTCGCAATCCTATACCACCTTTTTGTCTCTCTAGATGAGTCCATCCTCGCACTAGCCTGCTTGAAAGATGGGACAATTGTGCCAACTCCACCTGTAATTTACCTTCAAAAGAGCGTGCTCGCTGCGCGAAAATATCTAAGATTAATGCTGTACGATCGATTACTCGAACACACAGCAATTTTTCTAGATTACGCTGCTGTACAGGTGATAGATCCTGACTACAGAGAACCAAGCCAACACCGGAATCCTTCACGATCGTGGCCAGTTCCATTGCTTTACCTTCTCCGACAAAATATCGCGAATCGGGTGAATCTCGACGAGCGGTTATAATTCGGGACACGCCCACCCCACATGCTCTCGCCAGCTCAGAGAACTCATGAATTTCACTTGACGGACTCTTTTGAAAAATAACGTGAAGATGCAACGCGGTTTCAATTAATACGGGATTATTTATTAAATCAACCTCTCAAAAATAGTGCATAAACTGAAGTTTATACCAAATTCTCAGCATCTGTATTATCAACTCTAACATTGCGCGTGGGCACTATCGTTGAGATAGCATGCTTATATACCATCTGGCTCACCGCTCCTTTCAATAAAACGACAAACGAATCGAAAGATTCTATTTGTCCTTGTAGCTTAATTCCATTCACCAAATAAACTGACACTTGGATACGCTCTTTCCTCAGTTCGTTCAAATAAGGCTCTTGCAACTGAACTTTGTTCATAGTGTCCCCCTGTCCTTAATGCAGAAAGCAAAAATTGCAGTTATCGCTGTAGAAACAAACCAATTATCAACATGTACCCAAATAGATTATTCCTATTCCACCAAAAAATCGACCACTTCCGCTCAAAATTAAGCGGTTCACTATGTTAGCTGTAGAGCAGCAATACTACTTTCTAAATTCTATCTATATTCAATATCTCCACATATCAGTTTTACCATGACACCTAGATCTGACTGAACCGATTCACTATCACACCATATCGCATCAATTTCCTTCCTGAACCAAGTTCTCTGCCTCTTTGCCAGTTGACATGTTGCGACGATAGCTTGCTGCTTCATTTCTGTATAACTAATTTTATCCATCAGATAGTCACCAACTTGCTTGTAGCCGACGCTACCTAACAGCGGATTGTCTCTCACAACACTAGTATTACAGCGCAATTCGTTAACTTCGTTTACCAAGCCCTTCTCCAACATACCGTCAAAACGCTTTGCGATAGCTGAAGCCAGTGCCTCTCTGTTTCGATTAGCAAGAATAAACTTTACGGGGGAAATTTCGGAGGTTTTTTTGTGAGCTTTCGCCATCAAGCTAGTCATCGTATCGCCTGTTACCCGAAAAACTTCGATAGCGCGTATCAATCGATGAGAATCGCTCTCATCTATCCTTCTGGCCGACTCTGGATCTAATTCGGTCAACATCCGATGTAATCGTGACGAACCATACGTTTCACAGATGATATCAAGCTCCCTCCGCACCGCTTCGTCCCTGTCTGGAAGATCATGTAGCCCGTTCTCTAGTGCCCGAAAATACATACCTGTCCCCCCTACTAAAACAGGCAGCTTCCCCCTAGCTTGGATTTCATCTATTTTTCGCGACGCATCTTCACAAAATTTTGCGACAGAATAAAAGGAGCTAGGACCGCATATTCCAATCAAATGATGCGGAACTCGGCGAAGCATGCTGCCACTCGGTCTAGCAGCACCAATTTTTGCCCCTCTGTATACTAAAGTCGAATCTACGCTAATAATTTCGATCGGTATATGCTCTGATAATTTAATTGCAAGGCTACTCTTACCGCTGGCAGTCGGGCCCATCAAAAACACAACTCTACCCGCAGGCCATGGAGATTCCATAACTATCGCTCTAGACCACGCGCCATAAACTCTCCATCTAAAAGTACACTAAGAGAGATTAAATCGATGCGCGTTGCCGAAGCGCTCCTCGCCATTTCATCTAACATGGCATAATTCGGGTTATTATTATCTAGATACTCTATCGAATTTAAAATAGAGTGCCTTAAAGAGGATTGGAAATTCTCACCTAGTAGCAGCCTCGCCGAAAAAAGTGAAAGAAACTGCTGGATATCAATTTTTGGTAATATCTTTGGAACATTGCGAACTAATGCTCCAGCTAACCCTAAGTCCTCAATGTCGAACCCCAACTCACGTAAATGTTCAGAGTGCAGCATAATGACTTCGGCGTGCTCAGGTGGAACTTGCTCAGGCACTAAGAGATCTGCTTGATTACCTTGGTCGACGTCTTGGCCAACTATTAGCCGCTCATCTAGTATCCTTGCCCACGCATCATACATGTTCAATACTCTCACATCGGATTCTACCAGAAACACAAGATACTTAGTGTCAATAACAACTAATGGTTGACCTGAAAAGGTTAAAGTAGGGGATTGCGAGTAGACCTGAGAGTCTCTCTTATAATTTAAGAATCTTCCGTCCGAGCCAAGAGTTTTATTTTCAAAATAATCCGGCAAAATTGTCTTATGTACTCCCAAAGCATCTCTAACCGATACGTATACCAGATCGTAAAGTTCTCGAGAGTTCTTAATTTTTACTTCTAATTTAGCGGGGTGTACATTAACGTCAACGTTTTGCTCTGGAATAACTATCGAAAGAGCATAAAACGCAAATTCGCCTTTAGCCACCAATGGACCATAGGCCGATTTCACAGCATGTTGTACAACTTTATCCCTCACTATTCGCCCATTAATAGCTAAGCACTGCCTATCAGATCGACTCGAGGGAAATGCAGTATTTGAGACCCATCCACTAATCTTTCCGCCAAAATATTCGCTCTCAATAGATACTAACGATTTGACTAAGTTATTCCCAAATAAAGCGTTCCATCGGGGATCCGACAATTTCATGGTTCGGGCAGGACTTAGACTTAACCCCCGAAGCCCAGCCTGGCTCAGGCGAAATCGGACGTTAGGAAAAGCAAAAGCGAATTGACGCATTAATATCTTAACCTTAAAAAATTCAGTTCTCGGCTGTTTGAGAAATGCTTTGCGGGCGGGCACATTAAAAAACAAGTTATTAATACAAATCTTTGTACCCATGTTGCCCGCGCATGGGACGAGTTTGGCATCCAGACTACCCGGTTTCGTCGAGAGCATCCAAGGATGCAGTTCAGACTCATGCCTGCTCGATAGTTCCACTTCGGCGACGGAGGTGATACTTGCCAGAGCCTCGCCCCTAAAACCCAAAGACGATATTTTCAACACGTCTGAACTCTCGTCTAGTTTGCTTGTGTAGTGTCGAGTAATTGCAGCCTTTAAATCATCCTTTTGTATCCCACGCCCGTTGTCTATCACTTCTATAGTATCCAAGCCTCCGCTCAACAGATTTACGCAAATATCTGTGCTACCGGCATCCAAACTATTCTCAATTAATTCTTTAACCACCGAGGCTGGGCCATCAACCACCTCGCCCGCCGCGATTTGGTTAATAATGGAGTCTGGTAATAAGTTTATCCGGCGATTCTGCTGCACTAACTGTCTACCTTTGGTTCGTCTACAAGAGAATCAGGGTATTTTCAGTACTGTTCCTATGGTAATCGTATCTTTTTTTATACCATTAGTAACCATAATCGCGCGCAAACTAACCCCATAAAACTTACTCAGTTCAGACAGAGTATCTCCCTTAACTACACGATGTAATTTTATTGCGCGTCCTAAGGGAATTTTAAGCCTTTCCCCAACTCTGATCACACTATCTTCTAGATTATTAGCCGATCGCAAATCAATCGCACGAACACCGTATTTAACGCCCAATTGAGACAATGTATCCCCTTTGACTACAATATGCGATTTAAACGCGCGCGAGATGTTCGAATTTGCTTGATATTTATTTAAATAACTAATTATACCCTGATACAATGAATTCGAGAGCTTCGCCTGAAAATCACTCTTGCGCAGTTTTGCCTCGTCTAATGGATTCGAAATAAATGCTGTTTCAACCAAAACTGAGGGAATGTCAGGAGACTTAAGTACAACAAAACCCGCTTGCTCTACCTTCTTTTTGTGAACCGGTCCAAGTATTTTCAACTGAGCCAATATTTCTTGCCCTAATAATTTACTCTCTTCAATTGCGGCGGTTTGCGTCATATCTATCAAAGTACGGCTTAGAAATTCATCCTTGTTGCTCAAGGAAACACCCCCAACCACTTGTTCGAAATTTGCCCTTTTTGCCAGATACTTAGCCGCCTCGCTACTCGCACCTTTAGGAGACAAAACGTATACGGACGCTCCTCTTACTTTCGGGTCTTTAAATGCATCAGCGTGAATTGACACAAAAAGATCTGCTTTCTCATTTCTAGCGACCGCCAAACGGGTACGAAGCTTGATGTATACGTCACCTCTCCGAGTCTGAATCGCTTTCATGCCAGGGGTTTGATTAATCAAAACCGCCAACTTCTCTGAGACAGACAAATTTATATCCTTCTCGTAGACTCCAGTAACACCGATGGCACCCACATCCCTACCCCCATGGCCTGCGTCAATCGCAACGATCACTGTTCTACCATCCAGCGCGATACTTTGACTGGGGTAAATAACCGCCACAAGTACCAAACTTAGGGAAAAGCGCAACAATCTATGAAACATAATTCAATCAACCCATACTCTGCGACGAATCGGAGTGAAGTCCTCCGAAAGACTGGTGGCGTAGATTAGAGATTATAACGCATCCACGCTCAGTTTCCCCGTACATCTTAAGTTCTCGAAGGTGAGGCTCCGCACCTACCGCCACCTCTATTAGTAAGTCAGCAGAAGGCAATACACCCTCGCCTTTACTCGGCCATTCGACAAGCACGTCACTCACATCATCGAAGTACTGATCTAGTCCTATAAAATCCAACTCCGTCGGGTCCTCGATACGATAAAAATCAAAATGATGCACATCAAAACCCAGCATCGCATAAGACTCGACAATGGTAAAAGTCGGACTCTTAACTCGCCCTTTGTATCCCGCACCTCGTAGGTATCCTCGACAAAAAACAGTCTTCCCTGAGCCGAGTTGACCGGTTAAAAACAAGCGCGCACCTTTAGGACAGGCTATCTTCGTTGCAAACCCGATTGCCTCCATTTCTTCAGGGGTAGTCAGCTTATGATAAAGATATTCTCGAAGCATAATCAAACGGTCCGGCGCAAGCGGGTCGGGTAAGTGATTTTCAAATCAATAATGTCCACCTAATAATACGCCTAATGGCATACATCCGTATTAAGGAAGTACTGTCGATAATACTTTAACTCATCAATTGAATCTCTAATATCCTCAAGTGCCATATGTTTCGAATCCTTCTCGAACGGAGTGAGTTTATCAGCCCATCGGTTAGCCAACTCCTTAATAGTACTGACGTCGAGGTTACGATAATGGAAAAACTCAGCTAACGTGGGCATATACTTGTAGATAAAACGTCGATCCTGACAAATACTACTGCCACACATGGGAGAAACCTTTATTGGCACATACTTTTCTAAAAATTGTAGGGTCATTGTTTCGGCATCAGAAATTGTATCTTCACTCTGTTGAACTCTGCTTACGAGACCCGATGCAGTGTGATGGCTGGTGTTCCATTCATCCATTTGCGCTAACACGTCGTGATTTTGGTGAATAGCAACAACGGGGCCACAAACTTGTTCGCTAAGATCAGAATTTGTTACTACTGTGGCTATCTCTATTATCACGTCAACCTCGGGGCGCAAGCCCGTCATCTCAAGGTCTATCCAAACTAAATTATTTTTCGAATATTCCATCATACGCTCCATGTTTTTAAACACACAGTATTACAAACTATAACTTAATCAAAACGACTGCCGGCTGGCTAACGCTCTAGACAACGTCGAGCTGTCAACAAACTCTAAATCACCACCCACGGGAACTCCATAAGCAATCCGAGAGACACGTATATCTAATTGATGCGCTATCTCTCGGATATAATGCGCTGTCGCTTCTCCTTCCATAGTAGTTCCGGTAGCTATTATGACCTCTTTAATATCTTCTTTAACAAGCCTTGCTTCTAAGCGCGGAATACCCAAGACCTCGGCAGATATACCATCGATAGGAGATAACCTACCGAGCAGAACAAAATAGGTACCGCGATAACCAGAGCCTTGCTCAATTGACAGAACATCTAAGGGGTTTTCTACTACGCAAACTGTCGACACATCTCGGCTGACGTCTGAGCATGTTTTGCATACTGCTAGCTCTGTAAAATTGCGACAAACGCTACATCTTCCTATTTCGTTGGCAGCGCGCTCCAACGAGCTGGCTAAGTTTTTCGCGATATTTCTATTTTGTCCCATGAGGTGAAAAGCAATTCGCTGTGCAGACTTAGGCCCAACCCCGGGAAGAAACTGTAAGCTCTCTATCAGATCTGACAAAAGAGATGAAGACATTTAATAACTCCTAGGAAAATCTAAAAAAAACAGTTAGTTAAAGGCCTTCAAAAAAATTTAACCCCGAAGTCACTTTAGACATTTTCTCTCGGGATACTAAGTCGGCTCGCTTACTTGCATCGTTAAAAGCTATAACTAAAAGATCCTGAAACATTTCTAAGTCTTCGGTAACGACCTTTGACTCTATCTGGACTGATAACACATCTTTACGCCCATTCATTCGCACCTTCACCATACCGCCCCCTGCCTCACCGATAACTTCTAAAGCAGAAATTTCTTCCTGCATTTTTGCAACTTCTCCCTGCATCGCTTGAGCTTGCTTCATTAGATCGGTCAAACCATCTTTCAACACATCACTTCTCCTAGTAACACCAGTTAATACTACTGTTCTTCTTCGTTGCCACCCCGTGACACTTTCTCTAAGGTGGCGCCAAACTCATTCATCAATAACATGACATTTGGATCTTCATGTATATTTTGCTCCGCAATTCTTTGGGCCTCTTCTTCATTAGCCATTGTTTGCTCAGCGAGAGACAGCTTGGGATGACCAGGCAAATTCACCAAAGATATTTTTAAAACCTCACCCGTTAGCAAAGAGACTTTCTCTTCCAACAACTCCAGTGCATTAGCTTGCGCCAATTTCTCATGATTAGGGGCTAGGTATAAATTAAGTGACCCACCATCCCGCCCTACAAAAACCGTATTGCGATACAATTCGCGTGTGAGGCCTGACACCTCGAGCAGCTCTGAGAGTGCATGCCATTCATCATTTGAATTTAGACTCACGCTCTGTAAGGACGAACTTTTAGCTGATTCCTTGACCAGTTTTGCGGTATCGACGATGTCTTGGTCGCAAACATGATCAGGTATGATGAGGTTAGTTAATTCTTTTTTTTTTTCGCGGATTTTTCCATCGGAAGCATCATCCGAGTGTAATGCTGTATCAGCCAAGTGATCGTCGGACAGCCTAAAAGACAACATGCGCAAGAGGACCATTTCAAATGCCGACTCAGTATCTGGACTGATCATCAAATCACTTCGCCCAACCAGCGCTATTTGATAAAACAATTGACAATCTTCTTGGCCGATTAAATCAGCCAGCATACCAATGTCGGGATCATCCTCGAAAGACTCCGCATCATCGCCTAATGCTTTTACAGTTGCAATACGTACTAAAATTGACAAGATTTCGGATAATACATCACTGTAATCTGGCCCCACTGTCCGTAACTCTCTCGCCGCTGACATAAGCTTTTTCGAATCGTTAAGCGCTACAGATTTAAGAATACTTACAATAGTGTCTCTATCTATCACCCCAAGCATGTCAACAACAGACGACTCGGTTACCAAGCCGCCGCCGTGAGAGACACTCTGATCCAACAGACTTAGCGCATCTCGAACACTACCGAGCGCACTTTTTGCAAGTAGCTCCACGCCACGCTGCTCAAACTGTATCCCCTCGCACGTGAGTAAGTCAGTAAGATGTAACGATATCTCACTCTTTTCAACTTTTAAAAGATTAAACTGAAGGCAGCGTGACAACACCGTAACTGGCAATTTCTTCGGGTCTGTAGTCGCCAACAAAAATTTCACATGCTCGGGCGGTTCCTCCAGTGTTTTCAACAATGCGTTAAAAGAATGGTTAGAAAACATGTGAACCTCATCAATAAGGTATATCTTGAATCGACCGACACTGGGCAAGTACTGTACGTTATCTAAAAGCTCGCGTGTTTCTTCCACCTTGGTCCTAGAAGCTGCGTCGACCTCAATCAGATCTACAAACTGTCCTTTTTCAAAACCCAAACATGACCCACATTTGCCGCATGGCTCACTTGTGATACCGGCATCACAATTAAGTGCTTTAGCTAACACTCTAGCCAAAGTGGTCTTCCCGACGCCTCTCGTACCTGTGAATAAATACGCGTGATGTATTCGCTGAGAATCAAGTCCATTTATTAGTGCTTTCAAGACATGCTTCTGACCTATAACGTCAGAGAAAGTTTGAGGGCGCCATTTGCGCGCAAACACTTGGTAACTCATAACACCTAACCTAATAGAGGAAGAACTAATACTCTCATAAAAACTAGCGGCGACCACCCTGATCAAGCTTCTCGCATACAGAAACTGCTTCCGCTGCTCCTTTTCAGGCCTGACGGGTTTCACAGCGGTGTACCGCTAAGAGACCAGGGTGCTCACCATTGATTCTTTAATTCTACTTGAAAAATACGCAAACTTCGTAGGTTTTTTATAAAACCGACTGTTATAATCCGCAGAATACTGCAAAATTAAAAACGAAGAACATCAAAATTCCTACTAAAGCGGCAATGTGCTCTTCTTAACTACCTTTCGTAAAGTGAAATTACTTTTAACTCTCGCCACACCGGGTAATTTAGTTAATTGATCATGGTGTATCCGCTCATAATCAGCCGAATCACTAACTACCAGCGACAGGAGGTAATCAAATTCACCAGCTAGTAAATAGCACTCAATCACCGCCGGCACTTCTTTAACAGCCCTCTCGAAAATATCTAACTCCTCCTGCTTCTGACTTACCAATGATATCTCAGCGAAAACAATCCCTGTCTTTCCAACCAAAACTGGATTAATTCGTGCGAAATAACCCTCTATCACACCGGTATCCTCTAGTAATTTCACGCGTCGAAGAGTCGCAGACTCAGACAAACAAACTTTTTGGGCTAACTCCTTATTAGAGAGTCGGCCATCTCGCTGAAGTTCCTCGAGAATAAGATAATTCTTACGATCAATTTCCATGTTTTAGCATCCAAAATCTTGACGTCCGTTCACTAAATCTGCACGCGCACAAAAAATTTAGCGATCTAACTCGCTATCCCGAAGGGCGCGCGAACAGAAGTATCAGGACGACAACTGATACAGGTTGCACGCGATATCACTATCCAATACATTACAACCATAATTGAATCTGTTTATCTAACGAACCGACACTATAACGAGGAGCCATAATGAAGTATAGAATTTCCGTGGACACTGGAGGAACTTTCACGGACGTGGTTGTCACTGATGAAGGCGGACAATTCACAGTCGGTAAAGCCTTGACCGATAAGAAAAGAGCCTTCTCCAGTATCGCGGCAGGGTTGGAAGTTGCCTGTGAAGAGTTAAAGATATCTGTTGCAGAGTTAGTGGCAAGCACCTCGGTATTTATATACGGCACGACCAGAGCTACTAACGGAATAGTAGAGAGGAAAATAGCGCGAACAGCTTTTCTGAGTACGGAAGGCTTCCCAGATACCCTGTTATTAAAAGAAGGAGGTAAGGCAGAAACACACAATCTAAGAATGGAGTATCCCGACCCTTATATCCCAAGAAGTCTGACGTTTGAGATACCAGAAAGAATTAGTGCCGAAGGAACAATCGAGCACCCGCTCGATGAACAGGCAGTGCGCCGGTTATTGACAGAATTTAAAACAAAAAAAATAGAAGCGATCGCTGTTTGTCTCTTGTGGTCGATAGCTAACCCCGTTCATGAAAAACGTATCGGAGAGTTAATTGAAGAGTTCTTACCAGGCGTGCCTTATACGTTGTCGAGTGAAATCAATCCCATTCTGCGTGAGTATCGGAGAGCATCTTCAACAGCGATAGACGCATCTCTAAAACCGTTGATGCAAGAGTACCTCCTGACATTAGAGAAAGACCTGAGAAACGCGGGTTATGAAAATGACATACTAGTCAGCACTTCTTTTGGCGGTGTCATGCACCTCTCAGATGTGGTTCTAAAACCAATATTTTTAGTTAAATCTGGGCCTGCAATGGCGCCTATAGCTGGCTTAGCGTATGTGGCTGCGGAAGAATTAGCTGAAGACGTAATCGTATGTGATGCTGGAGGCACGACATTTGATGTAAGCCTTGTGCGAGACGGTCAAGTAGAATTCACACGAGATACGTGGCTAGGCCCACAATGGACCGGCGATAATCTAGGGATGGCATCAGTAGCGGTGCATAGCATCGGTGCCGGCGGTGGCTCTATCGCTTGGGTCGATACTGGGGGCCTATTACAAGTCGGGCCAAGATCGGCGGGCTCTGAGCCGGGACCAGCATGCTATGGCCTCGGAGGATTAGAACCAACCGTCACTGATGCAGCGGTAGCTTTGGGCTATATTGATCCTAAACATTTTCTTGGCGGAAGAATGCATTTAGACGAAAGCGCGGCCCGAAAAGCTATAAAGCCACTTGCTGAGGTGTTAAATGAGTCGATCGAACATACCGCCTTCGCTATCATAGCTGTGGCCAACGAAAATATGATACAAGCAATTAAAGAGTTGACTGTAAACGAAGGAATCAACCCTGCAGACTCTACACTCGTCGCAGGAGGTGGAGCTGGCGGGTTAGGAATCGCACCAATCGCGGCAGAATTAGGCTGTCGTAATGTGCTAATACCGCGAACAGCCGGGGCACTTAGCGCATCTGGGATGCAATTCTCCGATATCATAACTGAGACCGGTGCCAGTAAAATAACGGTCACAGATGCCTTTGATTTTGATGGCGTGAACGCGGCG
>Ga0315320_10001150_pt1 | contig 21922 bp, 14 predicted proteins | sample M140m21515metaG_FD_203458 | JGI IMG/M metagenome (GOLD analysis project Ga0315320, IMG submission 203458) | Ammonia-oxidizing marine archaeal communities from Monterey Bay, California, United States - M1 40m 21515 | ecosystem: Environmental > Aquatic > Marine > Coastal | place: USA: California... | reverse complement strand
GACATTGACAGAATCATTCGTGAGGAGTTTCGGATTACGCGTGACACAGAAGAACCAAACAACATTGCCACGCTTTGGCTGGTTGATTCAAAAGGATATCTCAGGGGAGTTTATCATGCTGCATCCGAAGATGCCCTGAGGGACGCAACTGAAGACATTGCACTCTTGAAGAAGGAAATGGATCTTGTAGAATACGCCCGGCAGAAAAAGCAAGAAGCGTACGACAAAAACCCACCTGCACCTCTTCCCGTGTTGGGACCAGAAGGACACACCGTACCTATGTTTGAATTTACGGGATTAGACAATCAAAAAGTAAGTCACCGAGATGTAAAGGGTACAATTAGAATCGTCGACTACTTTTTCACATCATGCCCTACGATTTGTCCTTTATTGAGTTCACAACTGGCAAGAACTCAAGTGATTTTAAGAAAAAACGGTGTAAGTACGGAGGAAGTCAAAATTTTGAGTCACACTGTGGATCCAGAAAGCGATACGCCAGAACGTCTCGCTGATTATGCTGAAAGGATAGGCGCAGACACTTCACAGTGGAAATTCCTCACCGGCGACAAGGAAGATTTATATGATCAGGCAAAAGAGGGGTATTTCCTTACCGCGATGCCAAGCGATACCGCTGCAGGCGGCTTTTTCCATTCTGACACCTTCGTGCTCGTAGATAAACTTGATCGGATTAGAGGATATTACGATGGCACTTCTACAGACGAAGTCGATAAAATGATCAGTCATGTTTACCAATTAATTACAGAATAAATGAAACTTTCAGATTTTCAACTAAAAGTGATTGTATGGTCTATAACCATTTTGATACCTGTTGTAGTCACACTTCTTGGAATTATACCACCATTAGAATTGTCGGAGGAAACAGAGAAAACCCTTTATATTCTTCCAAAAATGAACGCCATCATTAATGGAACTACATTCTTTATTTTGTTGGGTGCGTGGATTGCGATCAGATCAAAAAACATAAAACTTCACAAAACCTTGACTTCTACAGCTATCATTTTAAGTGTTGTTTTCTTGTTGAGTTATATCGTATTTCACTTTACAGTCGGTGAGACTCGATTCCCTGAAGAAAACACAATGCGGCCAATTTACCTTTTCATATTGGCCACGCATATTGTGCTCTCTGCTGCAATTGTACCATTGGTGTTGTTCACCTATGCGCGAGGTTGGGCGATGGAAGTGGAGAAGCATAAAAAGCTTGCGCATTTTACCTGGCCAATTTGGTTATACGTTACAGCAACCGGTGTGATTGTTTATTTGATGATTAGCCCTCATTATTAATTCGCGTAATGAATCGATTTAAACACATCTTCCTTCTTGCATTTGTCACTTTATCTGTGTCAATGTCATCCTGGGGTCAATGTGTCATGTGTAAGGCGCTTGGAGAACAAAGTGCGAATCAAGGAATGATGGGAACGGGACTTAATCAGGGGATTATCTTCATCATGATTATTCCGTATTTGCTCATTGGCATAGGTCTTGTGCTCGTCTGGAAAAGATTTAACAAAGAGGAGGGATAGTATTCATGTTTGTATGAGGGTCTATTCGTTAAATTTGTTGAATAATCCCTTTTCTTCTCACATGACTAGATTCATCTCAACGGCAATCACTATATTAACTGTCCTGTTATCCGGGTCACTTTTTGCACAGACCTCCGTTTGGTCTCTTCAAAAGTGTATCAACCATGCCTTTGAGCACAATCTTCAGATTAAACAGAGTGCATTAAACAATACGCGTGCTGAAATAGGTTTATTCAGCGCAAAGGGTGCATTCCTCCCCTCGCTTAATGCTTCTGGGTCTCATGGATATAACATAGGAATGACAATCGACCCTTTTACAAACGAATTTGCAACGGATGCGATTCAATCAAATAGTTTTGGGTTGAATTCAGGAATTACTTTATACAATGGATTTAAAAACCATTTGAATTTAAAGCGCGCTGAGCTAGGCGTCGATATTGCGATGGTCAACCTGGAACAAACAAAAAACGATCTTGCGTTAACCATCTCAGCGGCATATCTCAACGTGCTTTTTCAAGAAGAATTCGTCACTCTAGCAACACTGAATTTAGAGACCACAAGAAGACAAGCCAACCGTGTCGCAAAACTTGTCGAAGCAGGAGCTGCACCGCATTCGGATTTACTGGATGTCCAGGCGCAAGAGGCGTCAGATTATGCTTCCCTCATTGCAAGTGAAAACGCACAATATCTTGCCAAACTCAACATTGTTCAGCTCCTTCAATTAACCAGCGCGGAAACCGAAACCTTCGAAATCGTCAAGCCTACAGATGAGGATTTAGAATTTTCGGCACTTCCCCCCTCCTCTGAGCTGGCGATTAACCACGCTCTGAACACCTTCCCCGAAATTCGTGCTGCAGCGCTAACTGTAGATGATTCGTATCTCAATCTTGACATCGCAAAAACCAGCTACGAGCCTCGACTATTTGCATCATACAACTTTGGGTCCGGATATTCTGGAAACAGACGACAGGGAGACATGGACCCTACTACAACCAATTATACCATCATGACTCAAGAGGGCACTTTATTAGTGGCACCTGTGATTGATAACAGTAACGTGACATACTCCACCATTCCATTCGCAGATCAGTTAAGTGACAATATCAACCAGAGCGTCTTTTTCTCTTTAAGTATCCCCATTTTTAATGGATTCGCGACCAGAAATGCTGTACAACAAGCAGAGGTAGGCATTCTTCAATCAAAGTATGCTGAAGAAGCGACTGTACAAATTCTCACACAAAGCATTGAAGGTGCTTGGGCCGATGCAGTGGCGGCACAGAAAAATCTGCTCGCACAAGAAGCGGCATTGGCAGCTGCCGAACTCGCCTTTTCAAACACCGAATTAAGATTTGAAGCTGGCGCGATCTCTGCACTTGAGTATGCAGACTCTAGGGCGCGATTAGATAACGCACGAACAAATAGCTTACGTACGAGATATGACCTTGTCTTTAAATCTAAAATCTTAGATTTCTATCAAGGAAAGGCAATTACACTTCGTTAAACTTTAGCTATGAAAAAGAAAAAAATATTTCTTATCCTTGGAGCCGTTGTTGTGCTTCTTGTCATTGCTGCATCATTGTTTGGCGGGAAAAGAGTGCTTCCAGAAACGACGACGACAACTGCAACCTTAAGATCCATCACGGAAAGAGTGAGTGCGTCTGGAAAGATTCAGCCTGTGCTGGAAGTGAATATTTCGGCTGAGGTAAGTGGTCAGTTAATTGCCCTCCCAGTTGTAGAGGGAGACCGTGTGAATGAGGGTGACCTGTTGGCCCAAATCAACCCGGATGTTTACATCGCAGCAAGAAACAGGGCGCAAGCTTCCGTAAATACGACGCTGTCGAATTTGTCATCTGCAAAAGCGATGCTGGCAACCAGCGAGGCAAATCTGTTTGTCGCCCAAAAAGCCTGGGATCGCACTCAAAAGCTTTTTTCAAATGGCGTGGTCTCTCAGGCTGATTATGATCAATCAGAAGCCGCGATTCAAAATGCAAAGGCAACGCTCACAAGTTCAGAGGAAGGCGTAAAAAGTGCAAATTATTCTATTTTAAGTGCAAAAGCATCTCTACAAGAAACACTAGATAACTTATCCCGCACAACACTTCGTGCACCCCAATCTGGCATTGTAACGGCATTGGTCAAAGAAGTGGGAGAAAGTGTTCAAGGAAACGGTTTTGTTGCGGGAGAAGTCGTCATGAAGATTAGCAATTTAAGTGAAATGGAGGTTGATATTGAAGTGAACGAAAGTGACATCGTAAGAGTAGCAATGGGGAACAAGTCTGAAATTGAGGTCGATGCCTATCTGTCTGAAACATTTATAGGTCAAGTCACTGAAATTGGTAATACCGCTTTAAATGCAGGATCTAACGGATTCAATTTGGATCAAGTCACCAATTTTTCCGTAAAAGTGGGGATTGACCCAGAAAGCTATCGTCACCTTCTTGCAGACTCCGCATTATCTCAATCACCTTTCCGTCCAGGAATGAGTGCTACTGTAGATCTTCTGACAAAAAGTGTCACTGACATTGTATCTGTTCCCATTCAATGTGTGACAACACGCAAGTCGGAGGAAGACGATAAAGCAGAACTAGGTGTGTTTCTTTATGACAATGAAACTGTAACCTGGACGAAGGTAGAAACGGGTATTCAGGATAACCGTTACATAGAAATCATTTCGGGAATAGAAAATGGCGCCACATTGGTAAGTGGTCCATATGACATGGTATCTCGGAAACTAGAAGATGGCGACACAGTCTCGGGCACAGCTGAGGACAACAATGAGGAGGGAACCAAGAAAAAAGATGAAGATTAAATAATTGCGACCCATAGATGTCTGTAATACTTCACCTAGAAACAACTACTCGCCAATGTTCAGTTGCGCTTTCCAATCGACGGGCACTTCTTGCCAGTCGAACAGTTCGCAATGAAGGGTACAGTCATGCCGAGATGTTGCTCCCTTTTATAGACGAGGTTTTCAAAGAAAGCGGGACCTCTAAAGCCGAGTTAAACGCCGTAAGTGTCTCCGGAGGACCAGGTTCATACACAGGGCTTAGAATAGGCGTCGCAACCGCCAAGGGGATTTGTCATGCGCTGAACATCCCATTAATTTCAGTAGACACGTTGACTGTTTTGGCGACACAAGCCCGCAACAATCATCCTGGCATGGACGCATACGTAAGCATGTTAGATGCTCGGAGGATGGAAGTTTACAGTAAAACGTTCAATTCAGATCTAGAAAACACTACTGAGATTGAAGCTTTGGTCATTCCTGAAATAAACACATTTCCTTGGGACACTTTCAAAAACATATGCTTTATTGGCGATGGGGCTTTGAAGTGTCGAGACATCCTCAAGGGAGAAAATAGAATCTTTCTTGAAGCGTGGCCTACTTCTGAGGCAGCCGTGAATATCGCCACGGATAAATTTGAAGCACGTCACTTTGAGGATATGGCACGCTATGAGCCTACTTATCTCAAACAGTTTATTGCAGGAAAAGCAAAAGATCCATTTGGGTTGAGTAAATAAATGAAAACATGAAGCATTTTAAAATTCCTGTGATCGTGGTGGGTGCTTTTCTCCTGATACAATCTACGTGTGATCAGAATAACCAAAACATTCCATACGTGCCCGTGAATTTTGATATCAACCTCAATCTCCCAGCATACAATCCATTAAATTATCCAGGCGAACACTTAATACTTCAGGGCGGCTCACAGGGAATTATTGTATATCGGTATACAATGGATGAATTCGTGGTCTTAGATAGGCACGCTACATTCGATGTCGCGTTAAATTGTAAAGTCAATGTCGAATCTGATGGAATTACACTGTCGGACGCTGACGATTGTTCAGAATCGCAATGGCTCATCTTGGACGGATCTGTCATGCAAGGACCTGCAACACTCTCACTTCATCGATACAGAACGAATTGGAACCCACCCATACTCCACGTATATAACTAAGGAACGGGGTTAATTAGTAACGGTACTCATCAGATTTATACGGACCTTCAACTGGAACCCCAATGTAATCTGCCTGCTCTTGAGACAACACTTCAAGTACCGCTCCGACTTTTTCAAGATGAAGCCTTGCTACTTTTTCATCTAGATTCTTAGGCAGCGTGTAAACCTTATTCTCATATTGATCAGCCCTTTCCCAAAGCTCCAATTGAGCCAGCACCTGATTTGAGAACGAGTTCGACATCACAAAACTTGGATGGCCCGTTGCGCAACCTAAGTTAACAAGACGGCCCTCCGCGAGAATAATAATATCTTTTCCATTCAGCGTGTACTGATCAACTTGAGGCTTGATTTCATCTTTGGAAGCACCATGCGTAGCATTAAGCCATGCCATATCTATTTCATTATCGAAATGCCCGATGTTGCAGACAATCGCCTTATCCTTCATGTTCTCAAAGTGAGCTGATGTGATGATGTCCTTATTTCCTGTTGCGGTGACAACAATATCAGATTCAGCACACGCCTCTAGCATAGGTTTCACTTCATATCCTTCCATGGCAGCTTGAAGCGCACAGATAGGATCGATTTCGCTCACGATGACGCGGCAACCTGCATTTCTAAGTGATTCCGCAGAACCTTTTCCCACATCACCAAATCCAGCAACGACAGCGATTTTCCCAGCCATCATGACGTCAGTAGCTCTCCTTATAGCATCAACCAATGATTCACGACAACCATATTTGTTGTCGAATTTAGATTTTGTGACTGAATCGTTAATGTTGATGGCAGGCATTGTGAGTGTGCCATTTTTTACTCTATCGAACAAACGCAGAACTCCCGTCGTTGTTTCCTCGGAAATTCCTTTAATACCCGCAGACATTTCAGGATATTGATCTAGCACCATATTCGTCAGATCACCCCCATCATCTAAGATCAGGTTTAAAGGTTTGCGATCTTCACCAAATCTTAAAGTAGCGTCAATACACCAATCGAACTCCTCTTCGGTTAATCCCTTCCAGGCAAAAACTGGAACTCCGGTGACAGCAACGGCTGCAGCTGCATGATCTTGAGTAGAAAAGATGTTACATGAAGACCATTGAACTTCAGCACCTAATTCTGTAAGTGTTTCAATCAATACTGCAGTCTGAATGGTCATATGTAAACATCCGGCAATTCTCGCGCCTTTAAGAGGCTTAGAAGGGCCGTATTCTTTACGAATAGCCATAAGACCTGGCATTTCAGCCTCAGCCAAACGGATTTCTTTTCTACCCCATTCAGCTAAGCTTATGTCTTTAACCTTGTAAGGGAGTACTTTTGTTTCTGTTGAATTCATGCCACAAATTTACGATATAGAAGTCTATATTAGCAAAATGCCGACCATGAAACATCACAAAACGATAGGCCTTGCAGTCAGACAAGTTCATATTGATGAAGGCGTCGGTGAAGCCATGGTTAAAATTGTGTCCAATCATTATCCAAGGCGAAACATCCATGATTTGCCTTCAGTGAAAGTGGCTGAGCTTTATGCAGTAGTAATGTGTGTTTCAGATCTTCTGCGTGAAGACAAATGGCATCTACAGCATGCGCAAAGTGGGGCGCCTCTTCTTTTTGAAAATGAAACAAGAAGTGCCCTTTCCATCTCTATAAGTCACACGGTAGACAAAACAGAAGAAGGTGGAATAGCCTATGCTGCGGTTATTCTCTCTCGGGAAGTAGAAAAAATAGGCGTCGATATTGTATTGAAAGCTGATTTGAGACTAAAACGGATTGCGCCTAGAGTGATGCGAGATGAGGAAATCGAGACTGGAAGGTTGGCTGAAGTTTGGGCTTGTAAAGAAGCCATGTATAAAGCGCTGGGACCACTTCTTGATTTCAAAAAAGATCTAAAAGTCGATTTTGACGACGAAAACGAGGACCTCGTTCAAGGATCAGGATACAATTGGAAGATTTATCGTGAGGATAAAATCGTCGTCGCACTGGGGCCTTTCTAAATGGCGGCGTTAAGAACTGCAGGAGCCAAACGCAACAAGGGAACCCAAATGGATTCCCTTGTTGAAATAATAAGTCTGAACGTAGACGTTCAGCGAATGCGATCTATCGCTCTATACCCTTGTGGCGACGCTCTGTAGAAACACTGAGTTTCGCACGTCCTTTGCGACGGCGTGCATTAAGCACATTTCTGCCATTTGAAGAAGCCATACGCTTTCTAAAGCCATGCTTATTACGGCGCTTACGAACTGAAGGTTGAAATGTTCTTTTTGGCATGATTTCTATTTTTCTCTTTAAAGAGGAGGGCAAAGATAGTAAACTCTTTCTATTCTTACAACCCTATTTTAAGTGCTAAATTCGCGCAAATGATGAGTGAAAATACAACGGAGAGGGAATCGCCAAAAAAGAATCGATTTAAAATAGCCGATTTACGCGGATTTAAACAAATGTGGCCATACCTAAGGCCTCACAAATTTGGCTTTGCATTTGGGATAATATTAATTTCAATCTCAAGTATATTAACGCTTTTCGTCACTCGTTTGTGGGGACAATTAGGAGGCGTAGGTATTAATGGGGAGTCAAAAAGTGACCTTGAAACAGAATTTGACGGTGAGATGTGGGGCGGTTTGGACCTTCACAATCTAGAATCCATTGGATGGACGATTGCCATTGTACTTATCATCCAAGCATCACTGAGTTTCTTACGTGTTTACCATTTTGCGAATATGACGGAAAAAATGATGCTGACCATGCGTCGAGACACATTCGAAGCCGTGATAAGCATGCCTATGGATTTTTATCATGACAGGCGTGTGGGGGATGTGAACAGTCGTATCTCGGCAGACATCACATCCATACAAGACACGTTCACAGTCACTCTGGCGGAGCTTATCCGACAAACCATCATCTTGTTTGGGGGCGTTGCAGCGCTCTCCTATTTCTCCGTCGACTTAACGCTCATGATGCTCGGGACTTTGCCCGTGGTTATTTTAGTCGCTATATTTTTTGGGAAATTCATCAAACAACTTTCTAAGGCAACACAGGATGAAATCGCATCTTCCAATGTCATTGTTCAAGAAGTTCTGACGGGAATAATAAACGTCAAGGCCTTTGCAAATGAATGGTATGAGCGCAACCGTTATACGGGAAGTATCAAGACAGTACGACAGTTAGCAATGAAAGGAGCCATGGGTCGTGGGGCTTTTGCGAGTTTTATCATACTATTCATTTTTGGGGCAATTACACTCGTTATATTCAAAGGAGCTGCTTTAATGCAATCTGGAGATTTGGCTTCAGAACATTTTTTCACTTTTCTCTTGATGACAGGACTTGTTGCAGGTAGTGTCGGAGGGCTTGCAAACCTTTTCGGGGTCGTCCAAAAGGGACTTGGGGCCATCGAATCACTTATGGAATTACTCAAAGAAAAACGTGAATTGGAAGGCCTCGAAGAAAATATCACCGCGTACGATTTAAGAAAATCAATTAAATTTGAAAAAGTCAAATTCTTTTACAACTCTCGAAAAGACCTGACGATTCTGCATGATTTATCTCTGGAGATAAAAGCAGGTGAACAAGTCGCACTTGTAGGGCCCAGTGGTGCTGGAAAATCGACTGTAGCATCTTTGATGCTTCGATTTGAACAACCTGTCTCAGGCAGAATCACCATTGATGGAGAGGACGTCACGACTATGGAACTTCGGGGATTCCGAAAACGCATCGCATACGTGCCCCAGGAGGTGATCTTATTTGGGGACGATATCAGGGGAAACATCGCTTATGGAAAACTCGACGCTACAGACGAAGAGATTAATGAAGCCGCAAAAAGAGCGCATGCACTGGAATTTATCGAATCCTTTCCAGAAGGATTTCAGACCTTGGTGGGGGAACGTGGCATACAACTCTCGGGGGGACAACGCCAAAGAATCGCAATCGCACGTGCAATTCTTCGAGATCCCGATATCTTGATACTCGATGAAGCGACCAGCGCATTAGACAGTGTTTCGGAAAAAGAAGTTCAAGCTGCGCTAGAGGAACTCATGAAAGGCCGAAGTACCTTAGTCATTGCACACAGACTCAGCACAATTAAGAACGCAGATCGCATTCTTGTTCTTATCGATGGGAAAATCGTTGAAAACGGAAGCCATGTCGACCTCATGAAAACGGAAGGCGCATACTTTAGACATGTGAAATCTCAAGACTTTGATCTTCAATAATCTATGCGTATTTCATTTCTCATAAAACAGCTTATCAACTAACTTGCAGACTATGTTAAAACGTGCACTTATTACGGGAATTACAGGTCAAGATGGCGCTTATCTCGCCGAATTACTGTTGGGGAAAGGATATGAAGTACACGGCATTAAGCGTCGGGCTTCTTCATTTAACACGAACCGAATTGATCATCTGTATCAAGATCCACACGAGAAGGATGTGAAGCTCAAACTCCATTATGGAGACATGACTGACTCCTCTAATTTAATCAGAATAGTACAAGAGGTCCAACCAGATGAAATTTACAATCTTGCAGCCCAAAGCCATGTACAAGTGAGTTTCGAAACGCCTGAATACACGGCAGATGTAGATTCTCTTGGCACGCTTCGTCTTCTCGAAGCGATTCGGATTTTGGGTCTTGAAAAAACGTGTCGTTTTTACCAAGCAAGCACTTCTGAATTGTATGGCAAAGTTCAAGAAACTCCACAACGAGAAACCACGCCATTTTACCCCCGCTCCCCATATGGAGTTGCTAAATTATACGCTTATTGGATTGTGAAAAACTACCGAGAAGCCTACGGAATACATGCAAGTAACGGGATACTTTTCAACCACGAAAGCCCTATACGAGGGGAAACTTTCGTGACGCGTAAAATCACACGCGCAGCGTCAAGAATTAAAATGGAACTTGAATCATGTCTGTACCTAGGCAACCTAAATGCACGTCGAGATTGGGGACACGCGCGCGATTTCGTTGAAGGGATGTGGAAAATGTTACAACAAGATGTCGCTGATGACTACGTCCTAGCTACAGGCACTCAAATTTCGGTGCGGGATTTCACCCAACAGGCATTCGAGGAAACTGGTGTCACACTGAAATGGCAAGGTGAAGGCGCAAATGAAGAAGGCGTGTGTTCAAAATCAGGTGCTGTTTTAGTGAAAATAGACCCGCGCTATTACAGACCGGCAGAAGTTGACACGCTCGTTGGAGACGCATCAAAAGCATTCTCGAAGCTCGGTTGGAAAGCAACGACACCATGGAAGGAAATGTGTGCCGAAATGGTTGCCGCAGATTTACGTGACGCACAACGCGAAAGCCTATTGGCAATCTCAGGACTTTAAAAAAAGCATTCCCCTAACGCAGGTGTAAATCTATTCTGACAACAATGGCGCGCGAAGGGCTCCCATAAGTCTAGAGACTTCCATGTAAGCACCTCGCCAAACAAACAATGCGTTCAACTCGTTGACTCTTGCGCTCTGAAGGGCAACCTCCAAAGTCCGGTAGTCAAGGGCATTTATGACACCATTTTTATATGATGCCTCAGCGATTTCAAGGGAAGTTAGCGCGTTTTGGGTCGTCTTTACACTCAGATTATACACGGAGACACCTAAAGTGTATTTGTCATATGCATTGCGTGACAAAGCGCCCGCTTGCTTCATCGCTTCTTCCTGATCAATGGCGGCAATGTCAGCTTGGATTTTCGCTGAGGAGATTGCACGACGTGTTGCACCGCCATTAAAGAGATTGAAGTTAAGTGTTAGAAATGCAGATGTGTTTACTGAACGAGCAGATCCCGAGAACTCGCCAAACGATCCCTGTGATGCTGCGTCAGAGAAAGAGGCATTAAATCCGACCACGGGATAAAGAAACGCTTGGGCCTGTTTGACCCCCTGATGGGCAATGTTTTCGGAAATAAGCGCATTTTGCACACGCGTATTGTCTTCAAGAACTGCTGCGCTTACATCTATTGAGCTTGGCAAAGAGGGAGGGACATTCAGTTCGTCAGTGAGAATCCACAAGGAATCTTCGTCATCTCCCATTAATAGATTGAGATTCCTGAGAGAAGATTTAACTGCAACAACCTGTTGCAACCAGGAGGTACTGTCTGCAAGAATTGCATTCTCAAACTGAAGCCTATCAAAAGTGCCCGCAGCCCCATATGACTCACTCCACTTGATTTCGACCAATCTGTCACGACTGAGTGACATTGATTCTGCGAGAACATTCAAAAGCTCAGTTTGAAGCAGAACGTTATGATAGGCCATATCAACAGCCTCAACCGTTTGCTCAATAATCAAATAAGCTTGACCTGAAGATTGTGACTCCAAGAGCTCAAGTCTTGTTTTGGAAGCATACATTCCAAAGCCGTCAAAAAGAGTCCAGTTTAGATTGACCGAAGCGTTAACACTTTCTGATTCGATAACTTCTTGAAGAAATGACGTTGGATTTCTGGTTTGGTCTGAGATTGCTGAGGAACCAGAAATTGAAGTCGAAAGAGAGGGAAGCGCTCCTGCTGCACCCCAACTGTTATTGACGGAAGAAATCTCCGTGCGTAAACGCGCTGTGCGAATGCCAAAGTTTGATTCAAGAGATCTGCTAATTGCCTGCTTCAAGCTCAAGGGAGCGGCAGCAGTCAATTGTGCATGCGTGCTGAGGGGATTTGCAAAAAAAGATGCTGCAAATAAAAGCGTAGTGAGTTGGAGTGCTTTTGTCATTTCTCAATAAAATCAAGAGGTGTTGAACTTTCAGATTCCAATTCTGCATTGAGATGCTGTTCTCGAATTGCAGGTTCAGCATCCAGAGAATTCAGCCACCTGCCATCACTAATCCAAATCCAGGTTCGATGTAATGGATTGATCCAATGTAAGTAGATGGGCAGCAATATTAAAATAATGACCGTCACAAACAGCAAGCCGAAGGCCACTGAAATGGCCATCGGAATAAGAAATTGAGCCTGGAAACTCTTATTGAGCATAAGTGGTGCAAGTCCCGCAACAGTGGTCACTGAAGTGAGGATAATCGGACGAAACCTATTCATCCCCGATTCCCATATCGCTTCTCTTACGGTCATACCATCTTTCAGATAGCTGTTATATGCCGCAACAAATACCAATGCATCATTCACAAGTATTCCTATTAAAGCAAGCATTCCAAGTACAGAGAATAAACTAATTTGTGCATCAAGGAGCCAATGTCCAATACTGATGCCGACCAAACCAAAAGGAATGAGACCAAATACAGCCATTCCTTGGAGTGGAGATCTGAACGTTAAAACGATCACAAAAAACATCAATGCAAAAATCAACGGCATCACCTTTTTAATGGAATTTTGAGACTTCATCACCTCTCGGTTTTGTCCTTCATAACTCGCAGAAACTGATGGATAGCGTGCGAGAATTTGTGGGATGATTACTCCCTTGAGCTCGTCGTTAATATCTGTCGCACTTGCTTTGGGCCCAGAGAGATCCGCACTGACTTTTACCTCACGTTGACCGTAAATCCGATTGATCGCAGTGACGCCACGTTCGACGTTGATTTTACAGACTTCTGTAAATGGAATTTCATCACCATTTACTGTCCTAAGTCTGAAATTCTCCAAGGAACCAATGGACGCTCTGTCACGTTCATCAAGTCTTACCCAAACCCTCACTTCGTCTCGCCCACGTTGTAACCTTTGGACCTCTTGACCAAAAAATGCTTGACGAATTTGGGCCAAAAGCTCTTGTTCGTTGAACCCCAACTGATAGGCCCGAGGCAACAAGGTTACACTAATTTCTTGAAGGCCCGCCTGATTGCTGTCAGTCACATCTTTGATGTCATCGCGCTTATTCATTTCTACTTTCAACTCCCGTGTGGCTGCTTCTAATGTTTCAAGATCATTGCCTAAAAGAGAAACCGACACCGCTCTTCCAAAAGGTGAAAACGCGGTGAAGTTTAAATTCTCAGCACCATAAACAACACCCACTTTCTCACGTATCCTCGCACTGACATCTGTACTCTGAACATTTCTGTTTTCTCCGTCCAAAAGCTGAACATATAAAGCGCCCGTGTGAGATGCTGGACCTATTTTTTTATCTATGGCGAGAACAATTTCTAGACTGTCTGTTCTGTCAGCATTGAACTCCTCATTCACTTCCCAAACAGCAGCTTCTATTCTGTTCAATTGCTCAAGCGTAATGTCCTCTCTTGTACCAGACTGCATGTTTAGGTTGACCGTTAGAAAATCACCTTCAATAAATGGAAAGAATGTTGTCCTAACAAATCCCCCACCAATAAGTCCTGGTACAGAAATAAGAAAAATAGAAGCGATCACTGAAAATGAAATCCAAGGCTTATCTAATGAGAACTTAAGGACAGGCGCATAAAGTTTATCTCTAAATCCATTGAGAAATTTACGCATGCCACGTTCAAGTTTGTTTGGCTTGAACTCTCGCCTAAGGGCTTTGGAGTTTCCAACATGCGCAGGGAGAATAAATGCGCCCTCGATGAGAGAGAATATTAATGTCAGGATAATGACGGTGGCCATATCCTGGAAAATATCTCCCAGCTTTCCCTCGATATAAAAGAACGCAGAAAAGGCAATCACTGTCGTAACAATGGCTGAAAAAACGGCGGGCAATACTTCCATGGTACCCTCCACAGTTGCATCCATCCGTGAATATCCGCGCTCGTATTTTCGGTAAATATTTTCGGCAATGACGATGCCGTCATCGACCAGTATTCCGATCACGAGAATCATCCCAAATAAGCTCACGACGTTAATGGTAACCCCGGCCATGTCTGCAAACATGAACATTCCGGCAAAAGACACGGGAATCGCTAAAGCCACCCAAAACGCAAGACGCAGATTGAGAAACAATGCCAAAAATAACAACACAAGAAGAAACCCTATTATGCCATTATTTACGAGCAAATCAATCCGTTGGTTTAGCACGACAGACTGGTCTCTCACGACATTGATTTCAAGAACATCTTCCCTGTCATTAAAGGCTTTAGTATATGCGCGTACATACTCGGTGACGTCCAAAATGGACTCAGAGTTCATGCTATTTACCGTAATACTCACTGAGGGTTTGCCGTTGTACCAATTCCTTGTAGGGTCGTTGTCAGCCCAACGGTTTCTTACCTCAGCAACATCAGAAAGACGAATTATCCTGCCATTTCTGTCGGCTCTGATAACGATATCATTCAGATCTTCAGCCGAGTAATCCTTAAACTTACCCCTGACAATTAACTCCTCCTTGTCAGTCTTAATTCTGCCACCCGTTGTTTCAATATTTGTATTTCGAACAGCTTGAGCGACTTGAGCGACAGTAATCCCAAGCGCACTTAATCTGTCATCCCTGACTGAAATTTCTATTTCTTCTTCCGGAAATCCAGAGAGGAGAATTTGAGAGATCCCATTTGAAGATCTTAAGTCCTCTTCAATTTTTCGCGCAGTTTTTTTAAGTAAATACAAATCCTCAATGCCAGAAACAGCTAAAACAATGGCGACATTTTGTGGGTCCTGTTTAAAGATCGTAGGCGGCTCCATACCGGCAGGGAATGACGCAATGCGATCTACTGCATTTTTAACATCTTGAAGTGCTTGGTCAGTTTTATTTGCTTGTTTGACCTCGACAATAATACTTCCTGCATTTTCTATGCATGTTGAAGTGACAAGGTCAATATTTGCGACACCTTGAAGATTCTCCTCGATTTTCGCAACGATCCCTTTTTCGATTTCTTCAGGAGATGAACCAGGGTATACTACTTGAATGACAACTATTTTCGAATCAACTTCCGGAAAGAAATTAGATCTTAAACTCGACATTCCAACGAAGCCAGAAACCAGGATCGCAAACATCAATAAGTCCCCAACGATATGATGTTGGACGAAAAATTTAATGACGTGTCTCATTACTCGTCGATGCTTTTGCCAACAGAAACAGGCATACCGAGGTAAGCGCCTGAAATAGGGTTTGACAGAATCAGCGTTCCGTTTGGTATGCCACTTACAATCGCAGTTTCAATGGATCGAAATTCCTGAACAACAGACATTTTATCGAGTTGATTTGAGTTAATGACAAACACCTCCTCATCCCCATCGATCAAATTTATCTGAATTTCAAACGCATTTTTAATGTCTGTGGACTCTATAAAACCTGAAAGATATCTGCCATCACGCATTTGGTCTTGACTATTTGAAGCGGGTCGAACCTTACAGAAAACGGTTGCTGATTGTGTTGAGGCATTCACATTGCCTGCGATACGATCAACCTTCCCTTCCGCAACTAAAATGTCATTCTCGTCATTAAAGCGCACCTTGTCTCCAATTTTTACCGTTGCTAAATACCTCGAATGAACCGCTGTTTGAATTTCATACACATCTGTGCCTACAAACAGTCCCAAGGGCTGGCCCGCTCTTACTAGAGAGCCTGGTTTGACCAAAGCTTGAGCGACAAAACCATCAAAAGGTGCTCTTACAGTGAATTTAGACACCCGTTCCTCCGTGGCTTTTATACTGTAAAAGCTGGCTTGTACGCCTCGGTTTACAATGAAATATTCTTCTCTCTTACTTTCTGGGATGGGAAGTGATGGCAATGTTTTTGTGACATCTATGCTTTCTACATACTGTTCCCAAATCTCTATTCTTTCCGGAAAATCGACTTGAATACTTGCAAGCATACCCGTTACAAGTTGTACGTAAATCGATCGCGCACTTTTAAGGTTTGATCTTGATTCGGAGTCATCCATATTTAAAATGATTTCTCCAGCCTTAAAGGGTTTACCCTCACGAAAATCCTCGCCAGCCAGGCTTAATACGCCGTTTACTTCCGAAAAAAGATCGACCCTGTTCCATGCCTGAACGCGACCTTCAACAGGCACCTTTGGCGTGACCTCCGTATTTAATACCACAGTCGTTCGAACAGGTCTCGCCATTGTCTCTGGAAGTGTAACACTTGGAGACTGCTTCATCCCTATTAGACCCTGCATCGTAAAGAAACCCACAATTAAGATTAAAATACCTAAAAGTGACCTCAGGACTTTTTGTAACAATGGAGACATGGATTATTCTTTAGAGGGCAAAAGTACCCCATTTAATATGTATCTAGGTCTATTGGACGCATGACACCAAACCATTTTAGGACTTTTTGGCCGATCTCTGGCACATCCACATGTATGATATAAACACCACCTGCGATAGGCACGTTTTTATGATTCTTTAAATCCCAATCCACGTATGTAAGTGGGTCTGTCTTGTAGAATTGTCTGACGAGAGTTCCACTGAGATTGTAAATGCTCACCGTACATACTTCTGGCAAATTCGTAATCTTTACACGGTTGTCGAGCTTGCTTGTTTCGTATTTGCTGTACGCGTAATACGGATTTGGAACGACCCCTATCACATCAAGGATGCTCGTGAGAGTGCTGTCATTGTCTGTACCTGTTGCCACAGTCTTCGTAGAGAAGGTGTAAAGTGGATTCCAGTTGTTATCCGCTTGACTTGTTTCAGAAACATCAGCGACCAAAGGCGAGTACTTTTCATATGCCTTCGAGATCCGCAGTTTCACGCGTGCTCTACTAGGGATAAGTCCGTCTTCAACGGAAAGCATCGGGAAATCATCATTCGAGAGAGAAGACCCTACCCAAGTACATGCTCTGAAGACTCTTCTGACGTTCGTTGTAGAATTGTCTGTTTCTAAGTTGTCATACAGATACGTTCCTGCATCATACGAAGGCATACGGTTAGAAGAACCTTCCTCAAATTGAGAGTTTTTGAAGACGTAAATCCAGTGCTGTCCACCGGCGTAAACACCATTTACGATACCGCCTCCACCGCCTCCACCAAAGCTTCCGCCATAAATTCTAGAAGAGGGGTTGAAGATCATGTCGTTTCCGTTATCTGCGCCCAACCAAGAATCTTCTCCAAATGCCATGTTGAGACGTTCGCCCGTACCCACGTCAATCGCATATCCAGGGAACCAACTCATACCCACCGGTTGACCGCCACTGGGGTTCGCCTCAGAAGCATTATATCCTTGGTCGCCAGGCTGACGTCCTTTCTTGTCTACAGATGCATGACGACGTAGTCGCATCTTCTCTGGATCATCACCGTCATAGGCCTTTTGAGCAAGCGCCTCTACAGGTTGCATCTCAAGAACAGGACAACGCGTCCAAAGCGCTCTGTCGCTCGTAAAGACAACATCCACGTTGTTCAACCCACTGATCCCAGAGAAAGGACTGAGGTCACCCTCAAGGCCTTTTATCGTGGGTGCAATGTTCGGGATCTGAATGGTTTCTCCCGTTAAAAGGGTTACGTCATCGGTGAAACTCACCAGACAGTATGGTGACCAAGTACCGCCTAGAATACCCTCGTACTTCTCATCCTCATCAAGCGGATTTCCCGCTTTAAGGTCGTTAAATACGACCTCTTCCTCGGATTCAGTGTCTCCTTCTTGCGTTCCAGCACGAATCCAGTTCAGAAGATCGAATCCCTCAGAGTCAGGGATCCCAAGCAACCAAGGTGCAGAAGGATTGTCAAACTCAATAGAGGATGTCAATGGTTCTGAAAAGTTCCCACTGTTTGGATACTGATACTGATGAAGCGTAATGCTTATGCCCCAGTCTAAAAGGAGCTCCTCATTCAGAATGTTAAGCGCTTTTGTAGAGGTGCGAATCGATTTAAGTGAATCTCCTGTCTCCTCAAGAAGTGTCTTATTTGTGAGGATCCAACGTGACTCGTCTGCATCTTCTAAATCGGCATCGCTTGCATTCACACGAAGCTCAAACTCAGCATCGGGAACCCTGAGAGGATCTATCACGCGAATGTTTACAGGAGAACCATCACCAGAGTATGTGAGCGCTGCAACACGTCCATTTGCACTTTCTAAAATAGCGGTCTCACTCTCCGTCGAAAGTTCGATGACATTGTCGCCATTTCCTTTACCCTCAAGGCGCGTTACGACAACACCATCTCCATAATCGGAATTCTGTATTGTCCCTCCAGATTCAGGGGAAGGGAGGTGAGGTGTTCCTGAGTATGTTCTAATAGAACCTACAGCACCTTTACGAGAAGCCTTGTACTGAATGTCTTGGCCTGTTCCAGTTACAGCATTGTATTCTTCGTATTCATTGTATCCATAGGCGAGTGCCATGAAGTAATACGTGCGGTGATTGACCAGAGTGTTGCTGCCTTGTGCAAACGCATCTTTTGTCACTCTGAAACTGTGCTGAATACCTTCGTTGGCACCTTGCGCCATAAGGAATGGTACAGCTAAGCCCATTTCTTCATCTTGGACATAGTTTACAACATTCACAATGTCGTCTATCACATCGCATTGAAAAATTAATCTTGCTTTTTCAATATCGTTAAGGTCTGCAGCTGATACGGTGTTGTCAGATAGCTGATAGATTTGGTATCCCTGGAATGTGTATGAACGTGAAAGACTGTCGTATTCTTCTCCATCAACGTCAAGTTTAGGAATACCTGGATCAAACATCACGTAATCCTCATTGAAGTTGTTTGAAAGTGTATTGTTATTCGTAAGGTAAAGAATAACCTCATTTTCAAGTTCTTGAATGGTAACATCTGGCGCATCCGGACCACTTACTATTTCGAAACAATTGTCGAAAAGCGCTTGCGCTTTGTCGTCTGCTTGACGAAGTAATTTCACACTTTCAAACGGATCTCCTGCGCTGGCTCTTGCCCAAACAACGCCCATCGTAATGTTGTTATAGTCACCTGGTTCAAGAACGAAAGGACCCGCAGATTGAATAAATCGTCTGTCAGCAGGCGGATTTCCTGAGCTTACCTCTGTCCATGGTTCAGTACTCACCCCAACCGTACCCCAATTGTAAGGGTCTGTTTCTCCTGGAAACATATAATCACAAGAGATGTCTAGATTTGCTCCCGTAGCAGCACTTACACCATCTCCCCCATAAGCCATCTTCTGACCATTCTTCCAGATTCCATTCATATAGTTATAGTAATGAAGTGGGGTAGTCGGTTCTCCGTTTATGTTATTTCCGCTGTTGTTGTAGTATACAAATCGACGCATACCAAAGCGCTCATTGTCGACGACACCATCACCATATCCAATCCCAATGCCTTCATAAGGAATTCCCAATGAATCTATCGCATCCGTAAACACTTCAGTCAGTGGGTTGTCTAAGTCATCTGAATCTTGGTATGGACCCTCGAAAAAGTCAATTCCTACAGCAGGTGGGTTCTCGCCATAACCTGGTGAATCACTAGATGGTTCGTCAAAGGCATCGCCATTGTATGCATAACCTAACCCTCTCTGCACGTCACATCCGACATAATCATCTGTTGCATTTCCGAGATCGGCATCTACCCACACTCCGAAATACGTGTCACTTAGTGTTTGTGTTCCTTGATTAATGAGGACATAGTTGTGAAACGTCATGTTATTTACCTCATCATTCGTAGAGAATTGGAATACTTGAGCTCGGATCTCCATTCCGATTGGCTCGCCTTGAGATTCAGAGTGAACGTTGCCTTTGTCATTAAAAATCCAATAAAAGTTTCTGTCTCCATAAAGCGGGACGAGATCTTCTCTTCGACGTTCTTTACAATCTATTTCTGACAGGAAGTCATACCAAGGATAGTCACCTTGATTTGGGTCATAAAATCCATCTCCATCATAATCCTGAAATGGTCCAAGATAGTAGTCTTGGTTAATGGCTGGGAGTCCGTGGGCTGGAAAGTCATAGAAATAGGATGGCGTAGTGTATCCATCAGGAAATTCCTCATCAACAGTTCCAGCTTGAAGCGCATCAAAATATGATCGGTGAAGTTGAGCTTCTGCACGAGTGGATACAAAGAACTTATCGTATTTCTGACATTCGAGAGCATCAATTTCAGCACCCCCGTCATTTGTAAGCGGGCCTGTCCAGAAATCGTTTCCTTGTCTAAAAGTCAAGGCAGCGAGCTTAAGCTGTTGGTCTGGAGAGATTCCACCCATCCACAGCGCTCCTGCGTACAATGAACTTACACCACCACCCTTAGGGACTTCGTAAGAACCGCTGCTGTTTGCTCTGTCTTGCCATAGAGACCCACCAGTTTCAATTAGCGCTTTCACGTTATTCCATTCGATATCTCTCAGTGCCGTAGCTGGCGCACATGCTGCTGAACGAAGCTGAGGTAGTACTTCTGTACTGTTGTTATTTGAATTATCATTAGCACCAGGAATTGGGTCACCGACATACTTATATGCAAGTAACGGCTGAGCGAATAGTACAACAGCAAATAAGGGAAGAATACGTTTCATGAGTTTCTTGCTTGCAAACATCAAAAGTCGAATTTAAGACCAAGACGAAGTGTACGAGGGAGTCCTAAATTAAAAGGATTGTCCGTATACATCGTATAGTAGTTTCTAAAAGAGTCAGGATTTGTTTGGCTATTAATAAGTGGCTGATATTGGGCTGCCGCTAAGTAACCATCATCATTGCTAACACCGGTAAAGCGGTATACTGAATTGATGTTTTGAGTGTTGAGTAAATTACCCACCCACAGGTAAACGTTTAAGTTCACAGTCTTATTCTCTTCTCCTTCTTTACCAATATTTATTGAGAAGTTTTTATCCAAATTCAAATCCATATTAAATTGCCATGGAAGGCGAGAACCGTTAATGGATCCTTCAGTTGATGGACTTATTTCACCTGTGATAGGAGTCGGTATTGAAGAAGCAGTATATGGGGTTCCAGATCCAAGGTTTGCAATGACATTTACCCCCATATCAGCAAACAGTTGTCTTTCTTTACCTCCCAGATTTATGACGGGACCGTCGTATTGTTCGCCTACGCCATAACGGTAATCAACGTTCGCTACAATTCGATGACGTTGGTCATAAGTAAGCGGGTTGATAGATCGTAGGTTTGGCAGTCCTGCATTTATGAGTGCAAGTGCTGTTTCTGTGGTCGATCCTGTACCATCAGCAAACTGAAGGGTATAGTTTGCATTGATTCGGATGTTCCCTGTTCGACGCATATCGTAACCGATTGTAAATCCTTTGACCGTTCCGAAGTCCAAGTTGCCAAAGGCTCTGTATGGTCTCGGGTGAGCACCAGTGAAATTTCTTACTTGAATCATATCGCGCATCTCTTTGTAGTATGCGGATATTTTTACACTCGACGTCTTTGTAAGAACTTGTTGGAATCCCAATTCATAATCTATCGTCTTTTCCGGCTTTAAGTCTGGATTTGAGATGAGGTTGTTTCTGCTTTCAATAAATAGATAATCGATGGGAGAGAATCTATTGCTCGACGTAGGACGTTGCGTAAGAATATCGTAATGCGCGAAGAATACAGCTTCGTCGGAAATATTAAACGAAAACGAGATACGAGGCATAATATTTACCTCTGGCACAAAATCTTTAAATGCGTTATTATCAAGTGGCGCCTTAGAGTCTACTAACCAGGGTGCAGGGTAAGGTTCATTT
>Ga0315320_10001149_pt1 | contig 21934 bp, 15 predicted proteins | sample M140m21515metaG_FD_203458 | JGI IMG/M metagenome (GOLD analysis project Ga0315320, IMG submission 203458) | Ammonia-oxidizing marine archaeal communities from Monterey Bay, California, United States - M1 40m 21515 | ecosystem: Environmental > Aquatic > Marine > Coastal | place: USA: California... | reverse complement strand
ATTCTGGACATCAAATAAAAGATATTACCGGAATATTGAATTCTGCCAAAGATGCGTTGTCTAATGAAGATCCAAAAGAGGCGATAAATGTAGCAGAGTCTATAAAATATCATGTAAATGAGATTGGGTCTACAGAAGAAATCGCTATCAGAACAATAAAAGATGCCGAAGAAGCAGTTTCAGTATTAAGTTCTAACATTTCAATTAATACCAAAGAAAGATTAGTTGAAGCAAAGGATGCATTAAAATCAGGAGATTCAGCCCTTGCAAAAGGATTAGCGAATAGTATTATACGTGAAATAAACTCTACATCCGAAGCCATGAAAAAAGTACAAAAAGCTTTGAGGCAGAGAAAAATAATGGTGTCAAAAATACCTAGTGGTAAGTCAAATTCAGATTGGATGTCAAGATTAGAATCTATAGTTAAAACTTCTAATAATGGCGAATGGATTACAGCTGCAAAAGAACTAGATAACTTTACCAGTTCACTGAGGGACTATCAAGAAGAAATGAAAGAAGCCAATGAACTACTTTCTTTTATAGAAGAAGAATGGATAAATACTCGAAAGAAGTTAGATTCTACCGGAATTGATGCATTGGATGATGCTAGAATAAGTATAGAAAAAAATATTTCAGATATCACACAATTGTTAAAAGAAGGTGAGATTCAAGACTCTCTCAAATTACTTTCCGAATCAGATTTACTCATCGAAGAAATTAGACGTAGGATTTAAAAGAATAAATTATACATCCGATTCCAAATAATATCAACTAGCATCCTTACACATTTGATTATGTGTAATTACTACTACAATCGTAATGGTCCATATTAGATATTGGTATTATCTCCATTGTCTTCAAATAATCTATCCATTCCGGTGTAACCATCGGGTTGGAGTAGTCAGGTTATCTCGTCGGGCTCATAACCCGGAGACCGGTGGTTCAAATCCACCATCCGATACCAAAAAATAAATTTAAAATGAAAGTGAAAATTCGATGTACTAAGGCAATTATATTATCCTGAGCACTTTCATTTTCAATCTAAGGGTTGTTAGTTATTTAATATACCCAACTCTTTCCAAGGGTATCATAGAAGATGATAAGATGGGTAAAAAGACAGCGAGTGAAAAAGTAGAAGAAAAAGAAATAGTGATAGATATCGATGAACCAGAATTGACAGTCGAAGATCTTCCAGGTGTAGGTCCAGCCACAGCTGAAAAATTACGAGAAGCTGGTTTTGAAGAATTGCTAGCTATCGCTGTCATGAGTCCTTCAGAACTAGCAGAACAAGCAGAATTAGGGGAAGCAGTATCGGCGAAGATAATAGCTGGTGCAAAAAAGATGGCTAATATCGGGGGTTTCATTAGTGGTAATGCACTACTGGATAAACGTAAAATAGTCCAAAAATTAACGTCTGGGACTTCAGCACTTGATGAATTATTGGGAGGAGGTTTTGAAACACAGTCAATAATAGAAGTTTATGGTGAATTCGGCAGTGGTAAGACACAGATAGGTCACCAATTAGCAGTTAATGCAATTAGGCCACTAGAAGAAGGAGGATTAAATGGTGAAGTTTTTTACATTGATACAGAAGATACATTTAGGCCTGAAAGAATAACTCAAATGGCAGAATCAGTAGGCATCGATCCAAGTGACGCTTTGGAGAGAATCCATGTTGCTAGAGCATATAATTCTGCACATCAGATATTACTCGTAGATGAAATAAAAAGAATGGCGAAGAATATAGATGTAAAATTAGTTATTGTCGATTCCCTCACTAGTCATTTTCGTGCAGAGTATGTCGGTAGGGGAATGCTGGCAACTAGGCAACAAAAATTAAATAGACATCTCAAAGAATTAAAACAACTCTCGGACGTACAGAATTCTATTGTTTTAGTAACAAATCAAGTCATGTCAAAGCCAGATGCTTTATGGGGAGATCCTACGAAGGCAATTGGAGGGCACATAGTTGGTCATGCCAGTACATTCCGCCTATATCTCAGGAAATCCAAAGGAGGACGTAGAATAGCACGTCTTGTTGATAGCCCAAACCTTCCTGAAGGAGAGGCAGTCTTTACAGTGACAGCTGAGGGCCTACAGGATTAATTTGTAAAGTCCTCACTGTCCTATTAGTTTGTATCAGATTCTAGTAGTTGATCACTTACTTCTTGAATCAGTTTGGTAACGTGTTCTTTGGAGAAAGACATTTTTAAATTACTTGCAGTAAATAACTCCGTAAGTCCCTTTGTATAACCTAGCGATAATCCTTTTTTATATAATCTGAGTGCGTTTTCCTTATCTCTCTTGTAAAATTTCCAAAGCTGTAGGGCACCTAACTGAGCAATTCCATACTCCACATAATAAAATGGTGCCCCGAATAAATGACCTTGCAGTTGCCAACTTATTTCTATTATTTTTTCTAATTTCTCATCTTCATTGTTTATGCCCTCATATTCTATTTTCGATCCAAATCTTTTTTGTATTTCTAACCATTTTTCAACCCTTTCTATGCGAGTATGTTTTGGATTCTTATATATCCAGTATTGAAATGAATCAATAGTCGCCATCCAAGGCATAAATTGTATAATCCCCTTTAAATGTTTAATCCTGGCCCTTTCTGCATCTTCTTTTTTATAAAATTCCTCCCAGTAAGGATGGGTTAATAATTCCATAGACATTGATGCAACTTCTGCAAATTCTATGGGTGAATCTCTCTCATTAATTAAATCTAGATGACCAGAATAGAATGAATGAAACGCATGTCCAGCTTCGTGAATCATAGTTTCAAGGTTACGCTGTGTACCCGCCGCATTCATGAAAATAAATGGCATTCTACTTTTTTGCAAGTAATATTGATATCCGCCTGGAGCCTTACCCTTTCTACTATCTAAATCGAGACAATCATTTTCTTTCAACAAATCGAAAAAGTCTCCTAATTCTTTCGACATCGTATGAAATATTCTTGAACATCCACTTATCAACTGATCTGCATTTACAAAGGGTTTCAAAGGTTTTTTTCCATCAATATCTACAGATGTATCCCAAGGCCTTAGTTTATTTAATTTCATTTTTTCTTTTCTTAAATCATTCATCTGATGTTTATGGGGCATACATGAATATTCAATTGCATCATGAAATTCTAAACAATCTTTTATGCTATAATCAAATCTATGCATAGCCGCAAACATGTATTCTTGAAATCCCTCAAATCCAGAGTTGACAGCTATTTGATTTCTTAGACCAATCATTTCTTCAAAAATATTGGATATTTCCTCTTCATCTTGTAACAATCTTAAGGTAACCGCTCTCCAAGCAGATTCTCTTATTTTTCTATCTGTATTTTCTTGATAAATAGCCATCATAGCTAAAGTTTTTTCTTCACCTTCAAAAAAAACCGTTTGTTTTCCTCTAATTTCATTGTATTTCGTACCTAATATCGATAATCTAGTTTGCAAAGATATATTTTCTTCTCTAAATATCTTTACATCGGATTTTATCCCTCTAATCATTATCTCATAACGTTCAGGTAAATTATCTACAAAATCATTATTAATGATTTTTTTATTTATTAAATCGTTATATTCGGATAACTTAGGTTGAATATTTTCTACAAAATTCCCCCACGCTTTTTGATATTCTTGATTATCAGTTTGACTTGTCATATTTATGTAGGTTCTAGCACGAGTTTCAGAAATAATCTCACTCAATTGCGATTCATCGCGAATCAAGTTTTCTATGCATCCGATACTACCAATTTTTCTCCGTATTAAGTCGTCCATAAAGGGCTTAATATTCTCCCATTTACTCGCATCAAGACTGTCTGGAGCAAATTTATGTTCCATTATTCATCCTCAATTACGATGAGATTTGGGGCCTATTGGCAGCGGGCCCTCTTCTCTAGTCCACTTAATGCATTTCCACTCCTCTGCATCTATAATTACTTTTTTTCTTATTTCATCGATTTCGGGATGGTCTGGATTTTGATTTTGAATCCAACATGCCGTACAATATCTCTTATTGTTATAATCTACAAAATTACCACTCGTACAGGCTACCTCGCAGTTTACACAAAACCTGAAGCCGTAGAACTTAGACATATACGCCCCCCGGTCGAGGGTTTTACATATCAGTTTGTCTCTTACAGGCCGACAATTTTACAAATCTGATAACGACATGTGGGTTAAAAATAAATCTTCTATTTGTGAAAAATTTAATTCAGTAAAGTTTCCTTCAATTCCTATCTTCTTTAAACCATCTATGAGAGGAATTGGCCTCTTTGGAATAATTTTTGCACCAATTAATTCAGTTAGTTTTCTTGCCTCATTATCTTTATCAGAATAAATCTGTCTTTCAATATGCATATCTCCAAAATTTACTGTCCCTCCTCCTTCTGGAATGTAAATGACCCATGCATGTACATCTCCTTCCTTTATGCCAGCTCTCTGGAAAGCTGTTTTTATCTGATGTGTCCCGGACATTAATCTCAAAATCTCTATATCAGGAGATCTTGCAATCATTTTATTTCTCGCTTCCCTCCTCCTTAATGCATACCAAGAGGTCCAAAGATGTAGTTCACTTGCTACAATTTCACCTGCTAATAATGCCCAACGATTATTCTCCCGAAACTGATTAAATTTTGCTACTAAACTATCTAAGTCACTTATTGGATTGTTAAATTTTACTCCCCATGCAGGAAACCACGGTACTGGATGTACTATTTTCACACTTGTCCGTCTCTGTATTTACTATTTATTTTTGTTAGAAAGTAGTTTTGCAGAAATTATGATATTCTCTACAAGTTTTTCACTCCAACCTCTCAAATCTGATAGTTTGTATTTATCATTTTCAGTTAACATAATTAAATCATTTATATTTATGATTCCTAGAGTATTGTTCAGTTCTCTTGCTCTGATACGTCCGACTCCTCTCAAAGAAACTAATCCAAGCAAATCAGGTTTACATCCATATCTAACTCTCTTATGAATTTCATTTACAGACTCAAGTAACAATTTATGAGCGTCTTTATTCAGATTCTTTAGATCCTCATCATCATACAGTATTCTTTTAATTGCATATAGTATCCATTCCGCTAGTTCAGCCCTACTACGTAAATCTCCAGGTTGCACACTCCATTTATCTTCTATATCTTCATATTTCATCTCATTAATCCATGATTGTAGTACTAATGCACCTTTCATATTTTCTTCATCTAAGTCTGAACTTTCTGTTAATATTTCTCTAGAATGATTATGTAAGGACGCCTGAATAATTTGATATTCAGAGGCCTTTGGCCACAAAGGTAAGAAATCAGGAGTGCTTACTACCAAATGTAAAATGCCCAATGGAGTTATTTGGTGATATCTATCATCTCCTATTAATATTGACATTGCTTTATCTAGGCCATTTTTTATAACTCTTCCAGATATAGGATTTAGATAAAGCCTAGACACCCTAACTCCTAAATTTGTAGGTTTATATGTCATTGTAGAAATTTCAGGTATAATTATTTCTTCAAATCGTATCCTACTAGCTTTAGTGAAACCAAAAATTGCAGGTCCCTTTCTAGGAGTATATTCCTTCTTCTCAATACCTTTTTGTTCAGATATATCCAGTCCGGGGATACTGGCTGCAGAATTAACCCAAGATGGTCTTAAATCTTCCCAATTTTCTTCTATGTCTTTTCCTACATACTTCTCCATCCTCTCTTTTACTAATTCAGATTCTCCTTCTCGTGTAATCATGCCATTATTAACTAGCCAATTGATGGAATTATCTATTCTATTAGCCATATCTTCATTACTTAACTGAGTCGATAGAAATGTTTTTTCAAAAAACCGTCCAAGAGAATATCTATCTCTTAAATCACCGTTAGAAATCATCGATAACACATGAGTTAAGAGATACGGATCTTCTTCTGCCCTTATTGCATTCGGATTAGAAAGTTTTGAAATCACGTTTTCCGGCTTACCATGGATATACCTTTCAATTAGATAATCTACCTCTTTATCACTTTTTGCAAGTATCCATGATTCTCCCCTAGTGTCATATTTTGGTCTACCCGCTCTACCCATCATCTGTTTTATTTCCATTACTGAAATAGGAATATTAGTTCCTGCGCTCGCATTCCACCGCTTATAATCACGTATAATTACTCTACGCGCAGGTAAATTAATTCCTTGTGCAAGAGTTGGGGTTGCAACTAAACAGTTTATTTCTCCATTTCTAAATGCGCTCTCAATTTTTTCCCTATGGTTGCTGCTCAAACCTGCATGATGGAATCCTACGCCCCCTTTTAGAGCAGAAATTAGTTTATTTCCAAGGGCAGATGAATCTCCTCTATTAGATAAAGAATCAGATAATCCACTCCAAAAATCAATATTTTCCACAGTATAAATAGAATCATTTTTTTTTGATTTTTGAATAACGTGTTTGGCCAAATCTCGTGCCTCCTTTTGTGCTGAGGCTCTCGATGCAACAAAAATTAATAATTGCCCTTTAGATTTAACAGTCTCATTAAGAATTTCACTTAATTTTTGTGTTTCTCTACCTTGAATTATTCTAGGATCTGCCTTTTCTTCCATTTTTTGACCATCAATCTTATGGATGGTTAATTCCATACCATTCAAAGTTCCATATTCCAAAGCGACTGGTCTCCAATCAGATTTAATTAATTTAGAATCTAACCAAATGGATAATTTTTCTGAATTTCCTACCGTAGCCGAAAGAGCAATTATTTGTGCATCCGGTTTTCTATGTCTTATACGTGACAAAACAATTTCCAATGTAGGCCCTCTGCCATAGTCATTGATTAGATGAAATTCATCAATAACTAAAATACCTATTTTGTCCATAAATTTTGATTTTGTACGAATTAAAGAATCAAGTTTTTCACTTGTACACACAATTATATCTGAATTATTTACTGGACTTGTTTCTCCTTCTCTATCTCCAATCGCCAAACCAACTTTCAATCCAGTTTTCTTTGCTATCTCATTTAAATCATCAAATTTTTCTTTGGCTAATGCCTTTAGCGGGACAACATAAATTGCTTTTTGTCCACTTAAATCATTAACTAATCTGTGTATTATGGTAAGATAGGCAATCAAAGATTTACCACTTGCAGTGGGAATTGTAAGCATCACATTATCGCCTTTCAGAGAATACGGTAATGCTTCGGATTGTGGAGGAAATAGTTCTTCTATTCCCCATTCATTTCTTAAGAACGATACAATTTTTTTTCCCAAACCTAACTCATCAAGACGAGCTGAAGGGTACTTCACGATTTCGCTCTAGTTTGGACGTTCTAAAGGATACCGATGTATTAATGGAATATTTTTTTTCAATTCCACCTATGAAATGCTGGATGGCCCTCATCTATCGCCACAAAAACACCTTCTCCTGTCGCGCAAATTTTTCCTTCAACTTTCATTTCCAATTCTACTTTTACCATCTTTCCATTTATCTCTACTACTTTCCCTATTATATTCAGTTTTGAATTTGAAGGAGTGGGTCTTCTTAATTTAACGCTGTAGGATGCGGTTACAGTACAGGGAGGGACTTCACTGTTACTTTTATCCATGAGTGCTATTGCAGCAACCCAATTCCCATGGCAATCAAGTAGAGTACCAATTATTCCACCATTTATTATCCCTGGAAAAGCCTGATGCTCTTCGGATGTTATATACTCCATTTCCAAACCTTCTTTATTTCTAAATGACTTAATTTTGAGGCCTTTATTATTGGCAGGACCACAACCAAAGCAAATACTGTTTGGGGCAAATATTTCCTGCATCGACAACTCCCCTGTTCCATTCATATAGCGTCAACTTATGGCATAGGAATTCAATTATTCGCTTAATCAGAAGCACACACTATTAATTCGGGTCGCTTCGGCAGCATATTGACTGATGCCAAAGAAAAAGATAATGCCGATCCTATAACTCCACAAGAGTCCATAGAAAAAATTCTCCCTAGGTCTAAAAAGAGACGTTTTGGTCCACTTAAGGTGGCTAACCAGATACCTAAAAGTAGACGCTTAGAAATTGAGAAGGGTTTGGAAAAATCTTCTAAGTTATCAAATAAATGGACAAGAGAAGGAGGAGTAAAGTCCCATATTTTTCTAAGAAAAAGAATAAAACCCGGCGCAATAAGGACTGTAACGTTTAATTTACTCGATGTAGAGATAGGCGACGCATGGCCGGTTAATGTTACAATACTTCATGGCGTTCGCCCAGGGCCAGTGGTTACTTTACTTGGGGCAATCCATGGTGATGAATTAGTAGGACCATTGGCCTTGACATACTTGTCCGGGCCTAACTTCTTAGGTCTGGATAATGCATTAGACCCTTCATTGTTATCGGGAACAATTAGAATTGTTTCAATTGTTAATTTACCAGGCTACAGGAGACAAAGTAGATATTTCCCTGATGGGAGAGATCTAAATCGTTGTTTCCCTGGAATACTCGATAGTAATACCACTTCAAGAGTTGCAAATAGAATTTGGTCAGAATTAATTACCGGTAGTGATTATATAATTGACCTTCATGCTGCTGCCAAGGGAAGAACCAATATACCACAAATACGGGTCAATTTAGCACATTCACCTAGTAACTTGACAGCCAGATCATTTGGAATTGAGACTATTTTAGATACAAAAGGTCCCAGGGGGTCACTGAGAAGGTCAGCAAATAATGATAACATAGCTTGTATAACATATGAAGGAGGAGGTTCCGATGAGGCAGATCCAGAATCAGTACAAGTCGCGATGTATGGTATTTTAAATGTATTAAGAAGCTTGAGAATGATCCCTGGCTATCCAAGCCGTCCAAGATTCAGACTCTTAGCAACTGGCTCCGATTGGATCAGATCAGATCAAGGAGGATTACTAGATGTGTTGGCTCCTGCGGGAAGCTATGTCGAAGAAGGTGAAATCGTGGCAACGGTTACTGATCCCCAAAATCCTAGCAAAAGTCATGATATAATATCTCCAAAACAAGGACTACTTATTAGTACTGCAACATCTCCTTTTGTTACCTCTGGGACTCCTATTGGGAATCTTTTATGCGTCAAAAGAGGCGTAAATACATTGATAGAAAGATTGGATGAAGAAGGATGCTTGATAATTAGTGGTTCGGACGGAGAACCTCCTTGGAGGGAAGATGATGAAGTTGAAGATATATCGGTAGTCGGAGAGTGGCTGGGAGGATCCCCAGATGCAGAATGGGGGTCGGATAACAAAATTAATCAAGAGGAAGAGGATAGTTAGTTATCTGTCTCCTCCTCATAAAACAATCCTGATAATTCAGGTGCAGAGGGTAGTTCTATATTTCTTCCAACAGGATCAAGATTTGCTGAATTCTCAAACGCTTCCATGGCGTCTCTTAGATTTTTATTATTGTTTACTCTGACGCTAACTAAAATTCCTAACAAAGATATTACAATCATGAAAATGATCATCCCCAATATGCCCTGAGTTGTTTCAAGGAAAGAAGTTATTCCCGTATCTTCCTCTGTATTTCTAATCCAAACTTCAGTGTTAATTTCCCATAATAACTCAGTTTCTACACCTAAATCGGTTATCAAAACCGAAATATTTTGATTTTTATCTCCTTCCATACAAAGATGTGTTTCCAAAGTAGTTCTGTATTCACTGTTACAATCTAAGGGAGGTAAGAATAATCTCAAATTATCAGATGAAGTATTTTCTATCACTGAAAAACCTTCAAATTCCCACGCAATAGTCTTTTCAATATTACTAGAAATCCCTTGTATTGAAATGATCAAAGACTCATTTCCTGAGTCCCAATTATAAGACTGAGTCAGAGGAGGATTTGTTATTATAAAATCTAGTCGTGTAACATTTTCATCTATTTCATTATTACAATTATCGTCTATGCCATTCCACGTTTCATCAATACCAGAATTTATTTGAAATGCTAAATCATCACAATCTTCGAATTCGTAGTAGCCGTCTGAATCCTTATCATAATCATATTTCAATGGGTCTGATAACTTCTGTTGAATCTCTACCCCATCTTCTATCCTATCGCCATCTGTATCATTATCTAAGTGATTAGTTGTATAGTTATGAAATTCAGAATAGTCAGAAATACCATCAAAGTCACTATCCAATAACCAGAAATCTTCATCTATCAAATTATCACAATCATTATCTTTATTATCTAATGTCTCTGGTTTCCCCGGGGCTCTCTCAAAGTCTCCATCATCACAGTCTTGAAATTCATACCATCCGTCTGTGTCACCGTCCAAATCTTTTGTTGTGGGGTCGGAATTGAATGAATCCACCTCCATCCCATCAGGCAAGCCATCTCCATCTGAGTCTCCGTCTAATGGGTCTGTAGAATAATTATGATATTCTTCAAAATCATTTAGTCCATCAGAATCAGAATCTAACAGGAAAAAATCTTCATCAATTTGGTCATCACAGTCATTATCTACATTATCTAATATTTCACCCATATTTGGAAATCTGATTGAATTATTATCATCACAATCTTCAAACCAATACCAACCATCAAAATCTTCATCTTTATCAAACAATAATGGGTTTGTTTCGTAAATAATTAATTCCTCATAATCTGATAAGCCATCTCCATCCGAGTCCGAATTATCATAATAGGTTCCATAAATATGATATTCTTCATAATCAATCAGGCCATCTCCATCTAAATCACTCTGACTATAACCTTCATCAGTAAGATTATCGCAATTATCATCAACTCCGTTTAGTAATTCTTCCATACTCGGATTTATTGTAGAATCATTATCATTACAATCTTGGAAATGATAGAATGTATCTCCATCATTATCTAGATCTTCAATATTGGGGTTGGTCCCCCATGTATTCAATTCTTCAATATCGGTTAATCCATCTCCATCAGAATCTGGAGTTAGAGGGTTAGTTCCATAAATTATTACTTCTTCATAATCAGTTAATCCATCAATATCTGTGTCAGATGCATCTACTTTGGTGTTGTAAAGTATAACTTCTTCATAATCTGTTAATCCATCATTATCCATATCGGGGTTTAATGGATCAGATCCATATATCTCGGTTTCATTAACATCACTTAACCCATCTCCATCATCATCAGTATCAATAAAATCACATACTCCATCTCCATCATAGTCGGTTGGTAAAGAGTTATTATTAATTGAACTAGTATTACATGAATTTTCATCAGTATCTGACCACCCATCTCCATCATCATCAGTATCAATAAAATCACAAATCCCATCAGAGTCTATATCATTAGGTTGAGAACTTTGGTTTGACGAGTTAGTTTCGCAATCAACTTCATCATTATCTGACCATCCATCTCCATCATCATCATTGTCAATATGGTCACAAATATTATCATTATCTAAATCATAAGGTGTTGAGTTTATGTCTAATGAGTCTGTTGCACAATTATTCTCATCTATATCAGACCATCCGTCTCCATCATCATCTGTATCAATGAAATCATTTATCCCATCTTGATCAGTATCAGTGTAGTTGCCTATTCCATGAATTATCATCTCCCAATAATTAAGAGTACCAACGTCTGAATTCACCGTGTCTCTTATCTTTAGTTTCCATTCTCCTACAGCTTCTTCTCCCCAATGATGAACAGTATTGAACATCCAATCTTGATATCCATTACCGTTATCCCCTCGTGATTCAGCTAACCAAGATTCTTTGCCAGATGGTGAAACTAGTACAATGTCCAAATCCCCCCTTGAAGTATGGGTAATGTCTGTAATCAAATCTATGCTCTCAATATTAATATCTGAAGTAACATTTAGTGAAAACTCACTCCATCCTAAATTGTCATCTGGTATACTTGCGCCAAGTGAAAAGGGCCCATATGAGAAATTACTTTCTGCATCTACATTAGTCCAATTTTCTGCTAATGATACAGCAGCACCCGCGTCAATCACGCCAAAGCCATATTTGTGAGAAACATGTAATCCGGCGCCATTTATTTCCCAAGAGGAATCATTTTCATCATTCACTCTAGAGCTTTGGACTATGATGTGTTGAACATCTCTCCAAGTGAGATTTAAATTAGCTTCTAAGATTAAAGCGATGACGCCAGCAGCAAGAGGAGTTGCACTGGAAGTTCCTCCAAAATTATCTGTAACATCTCCACTAGTGTATCCTCCACTACCCTCGTTGTCTGTAGTGGTTATCCCTTCTCCATCACCATTAGAATGTGCTGAAACAAGTATATTTGCACCAGGTTCTGCATAATAAGATTGTTGACCGAGATGATTAATGGCGGTTACTGCTATAGTATACCTATTATTTGCATATCCGTCATAGTTTGCATTGTCATCACTCTCTAAACCATTTCCAGCAGCCCATGTGTAAATATTGCCAAGCCCAGACCTTCCTTCGTATGCTCCGTTCTCTAATGCAGCCAAAGTTAACGCACCCGGGGCGACTAATGTTTGACCGTCATCTGCAGGACCCCATGAGTTAGTATAAATGTCAATATTATTTTTTTGAAAACTTAATGCATCAGCTTCCATTTGGTCAGTGGAACTGCACGCGATCAATGTGGAGCCTGATAGGTTGGCTCCAAATGCTGCACCAGTTACGTCTATTCCATTGTCTCCCACAGCAGCCGCTACTCCTCCGGCAGCAGTACCATGGCCATTCCAAGAGTTGGGACTAGGATCTGGATCATCATTACACCAATCAAATGAATATGATGGATTATAATTAGCCTCAATATCTGGATGTTCGTGATCTAAACCATCATCTACTACGCTGATGACTATTCCGGTACCATTGTAATTATTCCAAACACCTGTTATATTTGCATCCTCGTCCACAACTCCTCCAGTTTGGCCAGTGTTTTGTAAATGCCATTGTTCATCAAAATCCGGGTCATTTGGGATGTATCTAGCTTCTTGCTGTTTTTTCAACAGAGGATAGAAAGATTCAATATCATTATTTTCTAATGCTACTCTCAGATCATTTATGGAATTAGACGCTTCTTCAAATTTCCATATGTAAGTTCCTTTGAGAAACTCAAACTCTTCAACATCAAAAGAATTTGGAATTATTTTATGATGATTTTCCGATGGTTGGCCTGTAACTACTACCCAATCAGTATTTTCCATCAAGGCATTTTCTTCATATTGGTTTAAATTACTTAACCTATTAAACGCACTCTGCACCGATTTTGAATAAGTTTCAATAATTCCAACATCATTGTTGTCATATGTTTCATAAGGTTTCTGTTCCTGACCAGCAACTAAATTCATAGGCGATAATAATAATACAACCACTACTATGACACTACGCATTAATAACTGTCGAATTAACTTAACCTATATGTATTTGTATTGATAGTTCAAGGCAACAAACTCTATTTTTCATTAAAATTTCTTATAGAATCATGAATTTCTTCATCTTGCATTAATTTATTCTGTTTTTTCGCGACAATGAACATGTATTCAACCAATTCGTCTGTAACTTGATATCCATTATTTTTTAACCACCAAATTATATTTGATCTTCCACTCATATGTCCAATTCTTATAACTTGTTTTAACCCATAATCTGATGCTGGTACACCAGAGTAAATTCTATCTGCCAGCCAATGCTCACCCTTATCCATTGCTTTTACAACTGCAGAAGCATGTACTCCAGTCCCGGTTTCAAATGCATCTTTTCCAAATATAGGATAATTCCTTGGTAAAGGGACCTTTACATATTCATGAGCCTTCTTCATATATTCATTCAAAGCGGTTAAATCATTACTAATTACTCCCATCAGGCTGAGATTTACGAGCGTTTGATCCAATGGAGAATTCCCGGCTCTTTCGCCTATTCCTAGCGCAGTCCCGTGAATAACATCAACTCCAGATTCAAATGCAGCAATGTTATTTGCAACTCCTAATCCTCTATCTTGATGTCCATGCCAATTTATTTCTATATCTCTTCGCTTGAAACCAGCATCAGGTATAACTTCACTCTGAATAAAAGAAAGTAGTTTTTTTACTCCATTTGGAGTTACATGGCCACAGGTGTCACATACACATATCCTATCTGCACCAAGTTCCAACGCTCGTGTATATATTTCTTTTATTTCTTCAGGCCTGCTGCGTGTTGTGTCTTCAGTTACAAACATTACAGGAATATCATTATCGACTGCAAAGTTCAATGCCTTTTCAGCGGTTGAGAGAATTTTTGTCATATCCCAATCTTCTGTGTATTGACGTATGGGACTAGTTCCAAGAAATGCACTTGCCTGAATTTGACAATCATATTTTGCCTGTAAATCAATCAATGGGGCAATATCATCAACAACTGTTCTGACAGCACAACCAGGTCTTATTTCATATGAATTTTCTTTAATATGAGAAAGCATTGAACCTATGTGTTCAATATGAAAAGGACCTGCTCCGGGCAATCCTAAGTCAACCTTCTGAATGCCCAACTTTTCCATACAATCAATCAATTCAATTTTCTGGTCTATTGTGGGATTATTTGCACTCGGACTTTGTAAACCATCCCGGAGTGTTTCATCGTCAAACCATAAATCATGAGGGTGTTCACTAGATTCTCTTCTTATGTCATAGTCGATTATATTCCAATCATAAATCAAATCCTTCTCATCCATAGCGACCCCTCCTCAACCTATGCCACTGAACAGACTATACAGTGCTTCAAACCATCGGGGATTTAGTTATTATTGACCTCTAAATGCGATTTTTATTTCTCATCTCTGAGCTGTAAATGGATATTGATACAACAAGTAATCCAATCAAGGTTCCTTCAAATCCAAAACTTCCAGTGACTAGGACCATAAACATCAATGCTAAGTATAAGAGAGAAACAAAGAATGATCTAGATGCAATAGACATCCTTCCAGATTCATCTGCTTCTTCGAATACATCGATATTCCATACCGTTGTTGCATACCACACACTCAGTATAAAGGCAGTAAGGGTTACGAGTATTTTTTCTTGATTGAAACTCTCGAAAATACTCCATTTAATCTCTGCCGTATAGGTTAAAAAAGTTACTAAAGATAAAATAATTAACAATATTGAATAAATTTTCATTTCTATTAATGTCCTACTTTTACCCTTTACGTTAGGCATCATAGGTACTCCAACCTTCTCATATTCGTTAGAACGATATAATGCAAGAGCCCAGAAATGCGGAGGCGTCCACAAGAAAATCAATAAGAACATAAACCAAGGCATAATAGGATATGATCCCAGATAAGCATGAGGACCTAAGTTAAAGATAGACTCAAAAAATACTTGGAAAGATGTTATTTCAATTGAAAGACCTTCCTCAGCAGCGGCCCAACCAATCACGGGGGGAGTAGATCCAGCGATGCCACCTATTACTATATTCTGTGGAGTTCTCCTTTTTAACCACATAGTGTATATAAAAACATAAAATAATACGCTAAAAAGAGCCCAAAAAGCGGCAACGTTATTTGCTAAGAGTGAAAACCATACTGTCCCGATAATGGAAATTGATATGCCAAATAATAATGCACTATTGGCATCAATCTCCCCAGTAGGGAGAGATCTATTGGAGGTTCTAGTCATGTTAGGATCAATATCTCTGTCGTACCACATATTAACCGCATTAGCCCCGCCTGCTGTCAAATAACCCCCTACAAAAACTATGAAAATAGTTTTAATGGTCTCTGCGCCTATTTCAGATTCACCAATTAAATCATGGGAAAGAACAGAACAGAGCGCAGTAATCTGTAATAGTATTACCACTTTTGGCTTGGTCAGGGATAAATATGAATTCACTACTCCCATATGCTATCTCCTTTTTTTCCGATATGATTCTACATTTAATCTTCAAGTATTGTTGGGCCTTTATTATCGTCTTTCAATACAATCAAAATCCCGATACAAACAGTAGCCAATAAAACAAAAGAAGTAGAAGCTAGTAATAGGTGTATCAACGAAAGAATTTCTAGATATCCATCTACGCTCCATGATAAGACGTATAAACCTCCTAGTAAAATATTCACAATATAGGAAAATGTTGCTGCAAAAATCCATTTAATTAGTAATATATCGCCTTTATTTTGTTTACTAAAAAAATACCACATATTTAAAAATACACAAATAAACAATATTCCTACCAATCCTACCACCCACCTGTGAATCATTTGAGATTTTGCCACAATTTCATTTATTGCTATTTTTGATAATAATTCTCCTTGGCACAGAGGCCAGGAGTCATAAAAACCATTTATTCCACATCCATAATTTGCTCCTGGAGAGGTAGAAACTAAAGTTCCAGAAAAAAGAGTAAACAGTGTAAAAGAAGACATAATTAATAGTGTATTTTTCCATTTTGCGGAGATTTCAGGATCAAAAGAAATCCAATCTGTTTCCTTTCTTCTTGAAATAATCGCCCATGTCCATATTAAGGACATCATAAATGCCAATGCAGAACCTAGATGAAGTATTACGCTCCAATGTTCATTATCCATCTTTACTGTCAACATGCCAACAGCGCCCTGCCATAAAATTAGAATAACAGATAGTTTGGTTGCAATCGCCATCTCCTTTCCATATCGCGCATCATCCCTTAAAATATACCAATTCAAAATAACCAACGGCCCCAAGACCATGCCCGCTAAAAATCTATGAATCCATTCCGTAAAAATTTCAAAAGTTGTGTATCTATGGCCAGATCCACGAGAGTCAATCTCATCAGGATTTTCTTCCCACCACTTTTCTTGCTCTTCTTCAGAAATATCAAATCCGAAGGTTCCGAAACAGAGGGGCCAATCAGGGCAGGATTCTCCTGCATCATAAATCCTTATTGTCCCTCCGAGAGCTATGACTAAAATTGTAGTTATTACAATAACTTTCGTTAAATTATCTTTTACTATATTTTTTCCTGTCAAAGGTATTCACCCCAATATGGGCTCCATACTCTACTAATCTTCAAGGTGAGGATCAACATCAATTGGTATTCTTTCATTTTCATATTCTAAAGTGGCAATTTTCATTGGATCTAATACAACTCTTTCTTTTGCATCATTTACTCCATAAAGTTGAACTAATTCATCACTGAAATTATCTCTTAACTCTGCTTCAGTAACATAAAGTGGTGCTCCCATGCTAATTTGGAGTGCTCTTGCACCAATTATTCTTGCTTTTTCAAAGCGAGTATGCGGTCTCTTTGGCTTAACCATGTGAGGGTCCACTGACAACTCCCAAATAAGGACTATGACTCAAAACACACTGAGAAATATTATTTTTATTTTATTTTGTTTGTATAAGCATTGCTACGGCATTCCCTCCGCCTAGACAAATCGTAACTATGCCAAATTTCCCTGCAGTTCTATTTAATGCATTAATTAAGGTCATCAAACATCTTGTTCCTGTTGCTCCGAGAGGGTGTCCAATAGCAACCGCACCTCCATGCACGTTAAATTTCTCATCAGGAATCTTCAGTACCTTTTGAACGGAACAAGATGCAGATGCAAAAGCCTCATTATGTTCCACTAAGTCAATATCTTCGATAACTAAATTATTTCTTTTTAGTAGGGTTTCAACTGCTGTAATAGGCGCCGCCATTACTCTACTTGGTTCTAAACCCGAGGTACAATAATCTACTACTTTAGCAAGTATAGGCAATTTGTATTTATCAACTGCATAATCCGATGCGATTAACACTGCAGATGCCCCATCTGACAACTGACTAGCATTTCCTGCAGTTACTTGCCCATTTCCATCAAAAATTGTTCTCAGACCTTTCATTTGTTCTAAATTAGTACTAGTACGAATCCCTTCATCTTTTACTAATTCATCTACAACAAATGTTTCTTTTGATATCCATTCGCTTTCCCATCCCTCATTCGCAAGTTTGTGTGAACTAACTGCATAGGCATCGGCTTGCTCTCTAGTAATATTGAATTCTTTTGCAACAGTCTCTCCAGTTACTCCCATCATTTCTCCTGAATAAGCATCTCTTAATCCGTCATATGCTAATGTCCATTCCAGATCTGAAAATTCTATTCGTTGTTCTTTACTAGGATTTTTTATGAAGTAAGGTGCATTACTCATAGATTCCATACCACCTGCAACAATCAAATCTGCGACCTTAGAACGTATATCTGATGCCCCTATCATCACCGCTTTCAAACTTGAGCCACAAACTTTGTTTATCGTTGTACATGGTGTTTGGTAAGGCATACCTGCTCCTAAAGCAACCTGTCTAGCAGGCGATTGGCCAGAACCTGTTTGCAATACTTGCCCCATATATAATTGTTCAATTGCTCCATCTTCAGGTCTTAAATCGACTCTTTCCAATAATTCTTTTACAGTTATTGAACCTAATTCAGTAGCACTATATTTTGACAAAGATCCTCTAAATTTACCTATGGGAGTTCTTGCATATGCACATATATTGACTGCTTCCATATGTCTACCCAAAGACAATCTAGACTTCAATTATGCGATACTTATTATTAAATCCTAGATTTTTCATTTTGAGCTATATCCATAGAATTCTGCATTCCTAAGCGCAGGTCTATCCTGTGGTTTTATTAATATTGTACGGACTCCCCACAAGTCTTTGAAAATGCGATATTGACTTGTTGCATCTAAATAATCGACCCCACTAGTGCCGCCAGTACCTATTCTTCTCCCCATTATTCGCTCTACCATACGGGCATGCGAATGTCTCCACTTGACTATCGACTCTTCCAATTCAACAAATCCATCAATTAATTTTCTGGGCCATGTTAGTAAAGGTAATTCACGATATGACTCGATAAACAACAACCCAACTCTAGGGCGATTAATTTCTTCTGGAATTAGGAAATCTCTGGCACTTTTATTAGCATTTTCCAATCTTGTAGAAATTTTTTCAGAAATAGAATTTCCATATAGACTTTCACCATGCTGCTTATGTGCCTCTAAATGCTCTTCTACGTATTTTGCAACCTCACTAGAGTCATGTTCACTTCCAAATTTAGATCCCATTATTGGTGTCCTCCCTATCCAATTCATCAATGATTCAAATAATGACTTTTCCTCAGTTGCCATCTTCAGGTGATCATAAATCTGTGCAGATTCTGAATTTTCCTTCGCAGCTCTTTCAAATCCTTTAAGCGGATCCATTCCACCTAACCTATCTTCATTCTTCAATCCAAGTAGAATCTCAAATTCTCTCATCTGATAAGACTCAAAGCCAGATGCAGTTCCCAAATCATCTCTGAAGGATAGGAAACCTTGAGGAGTAAGAGTTTCTAACACACTCCACTGATTAGCCATCAATCGAAATATTTCTGTAGTTCTGGTGAGGTGATCTACTGCTTTAGGAATATGATTTTCTGGGACATTTTCCCGATTCAATATATCTCTAACTTCTCGTAATTCTCTGATTATCTGTTTAAACCACAATTCAAATGTTTGATGGACCACAATAAAATGCATTTCATCATTTGAAATATCTCTTTCATCTCCTTGCAGTGTTAATAATTTTGATAGTTGTAAATATTCTCCATATGTCCAACTTTTAGATTCTGGGCTACCACTCATATAAGTCCGATATCGTCTCCATTTGAAGTATTACCTCTTACTAGAAAATTCTAAAGTAGAAAATATTGTGGCTCTTATCATGCCGAGAGTAGCCGAAGAAATAACAAAACCATTCGAATTCCGGTTACCATATTCATTACTTATTGTTGAGGAAAATTTAGTATTATCCCAGATAAATTCAAAAGACAAAGATGAATTATTAACATTAATTGATTCCAATAGAACTTATCTGAGAAAATGGCTACCATGGCTTGATGATATACAATCAATTAACGATCTTGAAGAATATATTCATACTTCAATCAATAATTATCATCTTGGCCAAGAAATAAGTTATTTAATAAAATTAAATGATAAAATAATAGGTAACATCAGTTTAAATTGGATTGATTATTATAATAAATCATGCGGAGTTGGCTACTGGATTTCTGAAAAATACATGGGCCATGGATTCATAACCAAATGCTGTTTTAGATTAATGCAACACTGCTTTAATGATATACAAATGCACCGATTTGTATTAGAAGTAGCAATAGATAACATTCCGAGTATATCTGTAGCACAACGTTTAGGGATGAGATTAGAGGGCCTGAATATTGATAGAGAATGGTTGTATGATCGTTATGTAGATAGTAATATTTATGCAATAACTTATCCCGAATTTAATGATTAATGAAAATTCCATGATCCTCTAGAGTACACCCTCCCGGAGGGAGACAGGATAAAATATCATCCTGTGCAAGCCCAGTTGCTTTTGATATTTTATTAGCCAAAATTTCCTTTTTTTCCTTACTAGGAATTATCTTACCCCATCTTGGAAAAATTTTCGATATAGTATCGGGAGTTCCAAGAATCGGAAGTGGGACTCCATTAATTAATCCGATCCCAATGCCTAAATCAAGTGAAATATCTTTATGCCAATTCCTTTTTCCTCTGACTACAAAACTCCCTCTTCCTAAAGATTCACCACTTTCAGTTGTTTTTGAAACCTGACTAGGTCGTGCATAAAAAGAAGTTGCCGCAGAACCTCCGCTCCCCCATGCTCTTGACCAGCAAACTGCTATTTGAGCGGCTTCTTGATGTATCTGTTCGGGCATATCTCTTGCATCAGAAACCTCCTCGTTAAGGTTTTGACTTATGTTTAATGAAATGACGCCTTCAGGAGCCTTTTCATTGGTTGATTTGACTATTTCCAAACCATCATGCAATTTTAGGGAACATGATGGGGCACCATGTAAATCTGCATGGAAATACAAATCAGTTGGATTAAGATGTTTTTTCACCAATGTATCATTTCCTCTTGCATCTTTTCCTCCAATTAATAGGCTACCATTACTTAGTAATGCCCATCGATATTTTTCAAACCAGAATTTTTTACTTCGCTTCGACGCCTTTAATTTACCCGATGCAGTATCTTTCGCAATTCTCTTTTCTTCTTTTGATTTTGACTTTTTTGTATTTTCTAGAGCTTTTTTTGCCCCTGATGCCTTACTTTTTTGAACCCGCGATTCTTCAAAATATCTTTGCGCGTTCTGATGAACAGTCTTTCCCACTTCAAGCGTAACGCTAGTCGCGGGCTCTCCTTTTTCATCGGGTAAGTATGCTACTATTGTTCTTTTAGAAGGATTAATTTTACCTATCCAAGGTATTTTACTTACCTTATTTTCAATTGTCTGCCAATTTTCATTCGCCGTTGCTTTATTAAATTGTTCTAGAATATTATTAACATGATTCCAATTATCTTGAATAGATTTACCAATTTCTTGACTTACTGCCGCTCGTTCTAAGAATTTATCAATAGCAGATTTTTGCTGCTCCGATCGCCTATCAAGTTTAGCCCTTCTTTCTCCTTCATCGTTACCTGATTGAATTAATTTCTCTTCTTCTCTACGCAAGAAGGCTGCAGCATCATGCATGCCATAAATAATATCAAAACCTGAAGACAGAGTTTCCAAATCTGTCGATAATCGGATATCAAGATAAGGCACATCAACCGGGGCCATTTCTTCTATTAGGGGAATTAAATCTTCTTTTTCTTTGACATCTTTGCTTCTATTCCATTTTTCTAGAGTCTCATTATCTTTCATCCATATTTTGGTATTATTTTCCTTTCCAAGTTCATCAATCATACTCTTTATCGAATTCTCAAGTAAATCTATTTGTACATCAGTCATTGAATTGGAAATTATATTTTCATTTAAATTCGCATTTGCACACGCAATACTACCATATAGTGAACCAAAGCTTGCACGAACTGCCAAAGTTCTAATTAAATCATGTTCACTATTGAGTAAAAGTTTTTCTAAATCTTTTCTTTTCATTTTACGAGGGTTAAATGCCTCCGGGGGAGGGCAGTATTCAAGCCCCTTCTTTAAAG
>Ga0315320_10001148_pt1 | contig 21934 bp, 30 predicted proteins | sample M140m21515metaG_FD_203458 | JGI IMG/M metagenome (GOLD analysis project Ga0315320, IMG submission 203458) | Ammonia-oxidizing marine archaeal communities from Monterey Bay, California, United States - M1 40m 21515 | ecosystem: Environmental > Aquatic > Marine > Coastal | place: USA: California... | reverse complement strand
ACGTGTGATCCACCTTTAGTTGTGCAGATACCATTCACAAATGAAACTTGTTCCATACCATTTTCAGATGGTCCAATACACACAGACCAACGTTCTGTATTGGCTGAGTATACATTCTCAACACCTTCATGTTTTTTGGAATACTCTTCGAATGTCTGTTTGGGGATGACATCACCATTGAATTTCACTTTACAATTCGTTGTGGTGCAAATGTTAGCATCCCACACCCTTTTTTCGAAAATCTTGAAAATAAAAAAGTCCATTTTGTTCATTCCGAATCTTTTCCAGTCCGGAATAAAAGAGATTGATACAGACGACGTAGCACCCGAATATTTTTTAATTTTTGGTTCTTCACATTTAGTCATATTCCCCGACCACGTTTGAGAGTATGCCTGTTTCGTCTCATGGTCTTTGATGGATATGGAGAACTCTTTTGAATAAATGTTTGCCAATTTGGCACCATAGCCATTGCGACCCCCAACAATTCTTTTTTGGGAATCATCATAATTGGTACTTGTGAGAAGGTGACCAAAAACAAGTTCTGGATTCCATAGTTCTTCTTTCTCGTGCATACGAATACTGATACCTCCGAGGGGTCCATTATTTTCAATGGTAATTTTACCATTTACTTGATCTACATCTACAGAGATGGAAGTTACACCTTTTGGATACAGGGAGTTACGATCAATCGCATTCACAAGAATTTCATCAAATATCTTCAGAAGTCCTGGCGAATACCTGGAATCCTTCTTCTCAAACTTATTTCCAGATAGAGTCCAGTAAGGTTCTGTAGTTACTTCAACTGGACCAATGTACGAGTCTGGACGTTTAAGTACATGTTCGATATGGGTGAGTTTTTGGACGCTTTCCATACTTTCTTTATCTTATTACAACTCGTAGCTCTAACTTAAGTTAAAAATAAACATATATACAAAATATATGCTCACCCTCGCATCTGTAAAACCAAACTTACCCAAACTTGAGAAGCGTATCAATAGGAATGTCGTCAAGTCAGCAGTGAAGGTCATCGACAAGGTGTACAAGGATCGAGACTACACTCGGTTCTATGTCCTAGAGACAATCGCTCGTGTACCCTACTTTTCGTTCGTCTCTGTTCTACACCTCTACGAGACTCTGGGTATATCACGTAGAGCTGATTACCTGGAGACCCATTTCGCACAGACTGTGAATGAGTACCACCACCTTCTCATCATGGAAGATTTGGGTGGTGATGAGCGCTTCGTGGACCGATTCTTTGCACAGCACACAGCCTTCGCATACTACTGGTTGACATGTCTGTTGTATGTGGTGTCACCAAGGATGGCATACAATCTCTCTGAACAGGTTGAGGAACATGCCTATCACACATACGATGAATTCCTCAAACAGAATATGGCGAGTCTTTCACTCGAGAAGCCTCCAGCTGTGGCCACCAACTATTATGAAGGTGTCAACAATCTATATGATGTCTTCGTCAATGTCCGCAACGATGAAGGTGATCATGTGAAGACGATGCAGGAATGTCAATTGGAAATCGATGAGAGATGAACAGAGTCGAGAATTTTCAAAGCAGATAGAGCTCCTGTGAATATAAATAGTATCTTCTTTGTGATTGGTATTCGTATAGAAGGTCTTCGCAGTTTTTTATATATTCGTCGTAAAGCGTTACATGTCTCGAGATATTTACCCTCCGGCATATGGTCCTTCACATCGTCGATAGTTTCCATCACTACATTTAAGTCGGGATATATCGACATTAATGTAGAGTAATATTTTCTTTGAATACGATAAGAAGATATGTACTTCTATTTGATTGTTGCAATTTTTATTCTAATTGTGATGATGCAGAACAAGTCTAGGGGCTTAAAAAGTTCAATTGAAAAATTGGTTAGACAATCTGCTCGATATGCCACAGCTGCTCAGCAGGACAAGTCGCCAGTCGTGGCGATTCTACACGCGAATTACGCCGCAGCATACCTTTATGCGTTAAAAGATATCGCTACAGAAACACAAATCCATAATGCAACCGGTATAAATGTCAAGAAATTTAAGGAACATGTTATCAATGTACAGGATTCCGTTACAAAAAAAACTACAGAAACATGCCCAGATTTCGCTGGTCAAGTTGATATTTATTTGGCTGAAATCGGAGGAGAGGCCTAAGTTAATCTAGTTTTCTGATAAAATCAAGAAAAAAGAAATCATGAATGTTATTCGCGACGAAATGTGGGAACGCTGTCTCAATGATGCGGTCAAAATGTACCGAATCATTGAGCCAAATGACGCGTGCTACAAGCTTGCAAATGCAACGTGGGCTATGAAGAAAAAATATCAAGAAGCTGCACAAAAAAAAGAATCACAGAAAGTGATCGTACTTGATAAGAAACCGGATGTGGTACATCAGATGCGAAATGTGAAGAAGGTTTGTTGCGCTACAACAATGTCTGGAAAACAATGCTCTTTTAAAGCTGTGTGTGGTGATTTTTGCAAGAAGCATAGTGTAAAAGGTGTAGCAATTGGTGATAAGGTTGATTTTAGTAAAATTAAAATCACCAGCTAATAGAAAGACAATGTTAGACCAGGAGAGTCTTAGACCTGTAATAATAGCAATGACAATTTATATTGCGATAAGTACACTCATTCCACGTGTCGTAAAGAAGCCTACCGGTTTCCAGGCTTTAGATGACCTTACGATGACTATAATTTCCCAGCGAGACTCATTGATGAGTGGAACCATTCTCATCGGTCTTATCGTTCTCCTTACCAACTACGTTCACGACGAATTCTTCTAAGACATTCTTTCGTCCAACTAGTTTTTTAGTATAGTCGTGATTCATATAACGAACTCTATTATCATATGCATGTTTCATGAACTCCAAGAGTTGGTCAAAGTTTGGTTCACCCCAAACCATACCTTTTTTAAAGAGAAAATCATCATTCTCCAACTCTTGAAGTTCACAATCAATCGTGTAAGGTGTCTTGATATATTCAGGCGCCCCGCCATAATTAGTTATAATAACAGGTTTATCTCTCATAGCAGCCTCAACGGCACCCATACCAACGCCCTCAGATTTGGAAAAATTTACGTAACAATCTACTCGGTTATGTAAATCATCCATTTCTTCAATGTTAAGCATTTTGTTGATAACCTCTACTCGTGGAAATTGAATAATAATTTCTTGACCACACGTAGCTTTTACAACGAGTCGTGTATTCTCTTCATTTAAACGAGCAAATGCTTCAATTACACGTTTAAAATTTTTACGTGGGTCCATGATGTTTCCTATATGATAAAATGTATATGGTTTCTCTTTTGGTTGAGGAATATGTGCATGAATAACATAGAATTCATTGTCCGGAAACTGCCGAGATAACACCTTCTTACAGAATTCACTCGGAACAGCAACCTTCTTGAATTCATTCATAATGAGACCATAGTCCTCGTGTACAGATTCTGTTTCGCACACGGTCATACATGCTAAGTTTTTTATTCTGGTTTTAGCATATTTCACATACTCTAAATGTTCTTTAATTGGAAGTAAAAAAATTAGACCATGGTCAGAATTTCTAAGTTCTTTACCAATAGTGACATATTCAGAGTTTGGACTAAATAACCCAGTATATTTATGTGCATGATGTCCTATACCCGTTATTAGACTTGGACCAATTATGATCATTTTAATATAAAGATTATCTTTCTTTTATATATATTACTACGATGAATTTACAAGAAGAAATCAAAGCTGAGATGAAGCGCACCCGTATCGATAAAACTCGATTGTATGAACTACTTCTCAAAATAACAGATCCAAAGTGTGTGGCTGCTGTCGGTCCCCGTGGACTCCCAGGTCCAGAAGGTCCACCAGGCCGTCCATGTAAGTGTAATTGTGTTGAATCTGTCGAAGCTAAAGCTCCCACCCCAGTCAAGGCTGCCCCAGTCAAGGCTGCCCCAGCTAAGACTGCCCCAGCTAAGACTCCCACCACAGAGGCTACACCAGTCAAAAAGAAAGTCACTAAAAAGAAGGTTGTAAATTCGGTTTAAAAATTAACCATATAAAGATGTAATTCGTATTATAAATATAACATGTTCACTATTTCCAATTGTGTTTATAATACGACTGATAAACCTAAAACTACTAGTCGTGGCGGAAAGCATTGGCGTCAGTATTCGCGCGGTATCAGTCAACGTAAATCATCGATACTTCCTAAACAAGATAAGGATGTTTTAAAGATTGAAAAATTGGAAAAGCAGTTGGAACGATATAAAGAAGCAAATTCTAAATTGAAGACTATTGCGGGTTGGAATGTCAGGGCAGCTCAGTCAGCTTTTAAAGATTCTCAGGATATCTTTCAAATCCTTGAAGAATTATATGGAGAGGATGCTTACGAATCTAATTAAGTTGGTATTTTATTTACCCACCATAAAAAACCCCCAAATATTGAAGCTAATATTACAATCAATAATCCGAATGAATATTTTTTAGGTTTTTCTTCTTGAGGTTTATCTGGGAGTTTTTGAACATTGTGATTTAAGGTATCAATTTTTTTCAGTAATTTTTCCAATGCCATAAGAATTTGAAGCTCGCGATCTTTTGGTTTTTCTTTTACATCTATCGTTGTAACTTCAATAATCATATGCCAAGTTGCATCAGGTTGAAGTGGGACATAATCGTCATCACCTTGCTCTTCAAAAATTTCAAAATTGAGGTTTTTTATAGAAATAGGATTGAAATAATTATTTTTGCGTTCATGGCGTCGCCATTGTTTATCACGTAAAATTGTATGTGATGAGTGTGAATAATGACGTTCTAGTGGTATACGTGCTAAAAGCATTCCATGAGCTTCAGATAAAATCTGAGCAACTTTTGGAATTTCTTTACACTTAATATCCACAAATTTTGCTATATCACTCGGAGCATCATCACTATTTTTATTGGCTTCACCAACTTGTGTTATGTAAAAATCAACAAGTTTAAATCCTATAACCTGACTCATATTCTCCAGGAATAAATTTGATTCTAGACCAAAATTTATTGAAAAATTATTATTTGTACCATTTACATAATGTGAATCAATCGCAATATACTGAATTTTTTTAGGTAAATCTTCAGGAGACATTCTACTATAGTTGTCGAGAAAAATTACAAAAAAAAAGTTGTATTATATTACAATATGAATGGAAAAGTTTTATTTGTTCTTTTAATTATCTTGATTGCAGCTGGTGTAGGAATTTATTTCTACCTTGAAAATGCCAAAAAGGTAAAAGCTGAGGAAGAAGCTGCCGCCGCCGAAGCTGCTACATTAGCGGCTGCTACAGCTGAGGCTAACGCCGCCGCTGCCGCTACTGCTGCTGCATTGGAGGTCAGTGAATCCACTGAGACGGCTCCCCCATCCCACCCTTTGGTCGGTCAGCAATTTTTGATTAAACAATCCGACCCAGTCAGTGTAATTATGCCAGTTGAAGCTGGTAAGAAATTCCAACTCGATACATCTGGACAGCGAAATGAAAAGATGGTGATTGTATTCGAAGCTGTAGATGGTCAATCCGACACATATTACATGTATTCCGAGTTTCTTGGTAAGTACATTAAATATTCTAATAATGGTTTCGGCTTCAGGGCTACCAAGCCCACCAGCAACCAATATCAGATCAAATTTAACAAGGTTAATGATACCTATGTAATGTCTTTTGTCAATTCTGATGGTGAAACTTTATATTTTGGTGTTGATACTGAAACTAACACCATCGTAACGAACAAGAATGTGACAACTATTATAGCGGGAGGTGGATCAGTGAGCGTTGCTACTGCCGGTGTTTCCGGTTACATTATACCAGGCAACTTTGGTGAAGACCCCGACAATTACATGGAGTATGGTGTTAACGATGATGGTGAGAAATTCGCCTCTTTACAGGGATGCAAGGATGGACTTGGAGATGTTGATTTAACTGATGAACAGCGATTGAATGCTTTATCGATTTCTTACAACGAGGCCGCCGAATCTCCTTGCCGCGTTTACGGCCAAAGTGATACTTACGACTATGATGGTGAAGCCACTGGCTGGGTATCCGCCTGTGTCGATGGTACTAAGGATGTAAGGCAGGGATGCATACTCTAATTTAGTTAACTTTGAAAATTTCAACATATCTTTTAATATGATATTTCAATTATATTAAAAGATATAAAACATAAATACTTATGACTTTTGAAAGTGATGGATACATTTTCGTAAAAAATTTAGCCGACAAGGAATTGTGTAAGATAGCAGAGAGATACGCATTATATCAGAGAGATGAAAAATATAACGAATGTGCCCAGGTTCCGGGTAGTCACGCCAACTTTGGTGCTGATTTGATGGAGGAATTTCTATCAAATTTTCAACCCATGATTGAAGAATACACAGGTCTCAAACTCGTACCAGTAAATTCGTATTACAGGGTGTATGAACCGGGTAATGTTTTATATGACCATACTGATAGACCTGATTGTGAAATCTCATTAACTCTAACACTCGGTTTCAAATATGTAAATAAACCCGATGATTATAGATGGCCGATACATTTATACATCGGTGAAGAGAAGAAGTTTTTTCATTGTGAAGTAGGTGACGCCCTTATTTATAAGGGACATACTATTAAACATGGTCGTGAACGTTTCGAGACTGGTGATAATTCACATCATGTGAATGTGTTTCTACACTACATGGATGTAGATAATATCTTAGCTAAATAATAGGATGGCGGTCCCCCCAATCGCAATACAAACTATCGCTCTTACAGGGGGGTTAGCTGCACTTACGTTCTATGACACGTACAAAATGTTAAGGAGTATAAAAAAGAACGGCAATGTTAAATAAACAATGAGTTATCTTCAAGCTATTCCCAAAACTTTTATTTATATGGGTCCCCATTACGTTGTTAATATATACAAATGGGTTAAGATGGCTGTTTGGGATGCACCATATCGTGTATGGTTGGATATTGAACTAGAGAAAATTTCTATTGATCGGGAAATCTCTAATGATACACCTAAGTCGGACTAGAAATATTCAGAAATACACAATGTCAACTTACGTAATCCCCATCAACGATCTTTTTGCTCGCTCGCAGCAATATCTTGGTATCTCGGGTCTGGCCACAGACGAACTCAGAATTGCCTTTTTACAGGCTACTGCACCTCTGTGCCCAGACGTACAACGAATAATTTGGGACGAAGTGATTTATTGCACACAACCAATTGAACCACCCCCACTTCCTAAAAAATGCAACGTTTCTTACACTCGATCACGGATTTCTTTGCCCCGAAACCTTATGTCAACATTGAACGAGAATTACCCGTGAATATCATTGAGACTATAAATGAATGTGGGGAGAAGCGCTACATCGAGATCGAAAAGAAAAGAAACTTTCAAATGGAAAGAGAAAAAGATTTGGAAATACTCCTTACAAAATGTAGAAGGTTACTATCCTTTGTAGAGAGAACAGACGATATAAATGTTTTTGAAAAAATGACAATATTTGTTGTAAAAGTGAGACAAGCAAAATATCGAGGTGATGATATTGGGAAATTATTTGAGGAATTTGATAGCATAAACAACTCTCTAAAAAAAAGTTATAAGTCCGTTAAAAACCTAAGTACAATGGCAATGGGTTAAAATCAAAAAAAAATGGATCTTTTACATAAAATAACATGTATCATAGAGAAGAACTCGGATAACATACCTCATGATGACTATATAGATTTGTGTAGTGTTATTAGAGAATTGCGTGTGAAGATATGTCCTATCGGGAATCAAGAAGGTCCACTCAACTTCTACGATACCCCATACGAAGAGACTCTCCCAGAGCGTGAGTACTCCGGGTTGATCGATTATTTAGATCAGATGAGTATTGATGAGGCAGAAAATACAATGATGGATGTAGATTAGACCCCTAAGTATTGTAATCTCTTTAAAAATTTAAGATGGATCTTTTTCATAAAATAATGGAACTTGTTGACAAGAACTCATATAGGATCCCGGAGGGGGATTACCTGGAGTTGTGCGACACTATCCAAGAGTTGCGACGACAAGTAAAACCACCCTCATTTCTCCTCGATCAAAATCAACCTCTTTGGGTGGGTCGCGAAGCCCCTGTCTACCAACCTAATGTACCCATGTCAGATGGGCAACCACCCGAATGGATTGAGGATTCACTACCATCAGATCCTGATACAGCTACCCAACGAGATCGAGAACAACTTCATCAACGATGGAGGGAATTTGATGACGAAGAGCGTGAGTACCCCGGTCTTAATCGGTTTTTACAAGAATTACATGAGGATTGGGCGGCAACGGATCATGACGGACCAGTTGAACCGGGGTTTTATTACCCCCCACCAAGAGATGGTACATCAGTTGTCGAAGTCACTCTAACGCCTGGGCCTGACACGTAAAACGTTGAGATCTCGCCAAGCATCTCGAATTACTCGTGGTGGAGCTGAAGGGTCCACTCTAGCTGAAGAGCGTGTTTCCATACGCGCGGAAGGATCTATCATAGCTGGTGTGTAGACATCTCTCCGTTTTGAGAGTTCTTTTAATTTAAAGTGTAATTTCTTGAGTTCATTTGATATCTTTATGTATGCCCACTCATTCCTCGTTGGGAACATCTCATCGTCATCCATAATCTCCATGATCGTTCTTATGTGTTCCATAAGTACCTAAGTGAAACCTAGAATTTATATTTTTCAAGAAAACAATCAACATGGAGGACCTTCGAAATCTCATGACTTGCCTCGACGATATCTCCAGTAAGATCCCCGATGGCCTCTATCTGGAGATGGCTGATAAAATGAAACGCGTTCATGACCACATGAATGGTAACAAACCATTCCACGAAGACACCTTCTACTATAGTGAAAGTGAAAGTGATTATGACACGGAGAGTGACGATGACATTGATGATGACTCGGACAGTGATTACGAGGTACGTTCACCGGTGAATGCAGGGGAAGCACACCGAGAGGCTGAGATTGAAATCGTCAGAAGTCATATTCTGGATTATGTGAGGAATATGCACCAGACATGGAAAGAGATTGAGAAATGGGAAAATGAGCTGAAGAAAGAGCGAGCACGAGCACGAGCTCGACCACTTATCACACGTATGTCCGTGTCGCGGAAGAAGTTGGCTATTCGGAGATGGTGTGAAAAGAACGCTTCTCGGGCTCCCGGTGGTGAGGCTGGGGAACTCATTGGATGTGGTCCCATCGTCACTGGGGCTAACTTCTGGACTTGGAAAAACCTGGTAGAAAACGGTCTTCGGACAATTGTGATGGAAATTGGAACCGACGAGGAGAAGTTCGCAGATTTCGTGTGCTATGATGAACTTTCACTCGAAACACTCCAAAAGCTTCCCGCCTTTGAGAAGAAGATTTACGATGACTACAAGGAAGAATGCAATCGTTTGCGTAGTATCGACGATACTTCCATTGAAAATGCGAGTGCGAATGTTCGCAAGCGTGAAGAATTGATGCAAACGTGGGAGATGAGGGCACAGGAACAGGAAAACAAGTTGAGGATACTTGGTGCCCCGGTCTTTGCTCGCGATTACTGGGTGTCGACCGAGATGGCTGAGTTTTGGGCGGGTGACCAGATGGTGGCCGATGGGTGGGAGGCACGGGTCGAACGACGTCGTTAAATAATAGCCATGTAATATAGTGATGAATGTACTTCAAAATGTAATGCAAATCATAGACAGTATATCTGATAAAATCCCCGAGAACGTTTACCTAACCCTTTGCAACGAGTTAAAGAAACTTTACACTTTCATCCCTGATAAAATTAGACCAGCCCTCTCTAGAACAAATAGTGCCACCAACGTACCCTCATCATCACCGGCGAATGGATATTGGTTTAGGTGATAATGAATATAAAGTTTAATACCATTTAGTATCCAAATGCTGGCTATTCGTCCTACCATCAATGTACCAAAACATGTAAATCGTTTCAAGAAAACTCTAAAAACATGCGCAACCGCCGCGGATCCTTACCGCGATACATCTCTTCGATACATGGGATACGCAAACGAAGTTGGTGAGGCTTTTACAGCGTTTATTCCTGAATGGGGTGTTCCCGCATCGTATTGTGTCGCTGCGTCGTATGTCATGTTTGATACAATTGACAAGGGTCAAAAGGCATACGAAACTGCTGATGAAGAAAATAAGATTCAAGATGCACTCAAAATGTCTGCTGAAACTATGACGTGGCAGATGCTCGCATCGGTCTTTTGGCCGGGGTCTATTATTCGTGTGGTTGTGAACATGTCCGATACTATGTTAGCTACTAAACTTACGGAAAATGAGCAATTTGCACATGTATTGGCTACACTCTTTGGGCTTATGGCTATTCCTATGATCATTAAACCTATTGATACTACGGTTGATAAGGTGATGGAGACTTCCATTTCCAAAGTTATTCATGGAAAGATTAAAACACCTGAAGATGCGAGTTCAGCTTTCATGACATCGATGGGTTCTTTTTCTGTTCCACCTATCATGTATTCTCTAGCTTCTTACATCAAGTCGGTTTAAGAACCCAAGTCAACTCAAAACCTTGTAATTTTCAACTAACAAACAACAAACAACAATCAACAATGAGCAAGATCATTCCTCACCTGGTCAACATGGAGCCGATGTCGTCTGCCGACCCCTGTATTTTTTTGATCGACGGCCACGTCGCGCTCACAAAAGAATACTTGAAAAACCAAGATGATCGCGTGCAGCTCGAGCGCGACTTTGACGCTGGAATGGACTTCGCAGAATGGTGTAAATTAAGTGTATCATTTCATAAAGAGCATGATGAACTCTCTTATAAAATGATTAAGGAGGGTATTTTCAAAAGTAAGCATGATTACAGAAGTTTTTGGAAATTCGTCGGAAAGGACGAAGATGACATCACCTTAGCTGATCTTCAAAAGCAACTTGAGGAGAACTAAATACCTAAGTAGAAGCTAGACTTTGTAATTTTTAAGAAAAAATGGGGTCTACCCGTAGTCATCCACTTCCTCCCGGAATTTTCACGGAAATGCCCCCTACCAATGAAGGACTCATCGAAGAAATCAAAAGACTTCGAGAGCGTATCAAGGAACTCGAGTCCAAAAAAGTGACGCGTGTAGATTACGAAGAGGTTGTACTGGATCCACCTGACGATGACGATGACGATATCATGCACGACCCCGATGTTCGTGAGATGGTTGAAAATGGTGAACACACCTGTCACATGTTTGACGCACCTTGCCAAGCATGTGAAGATGATGAAGATGATGATGAAGTAAGGATCATGACCGAAGAAGAGGTTTTAAATGACCCTGAAATGACACAAAGTGCTGCGATTAAACGCGTTGAAGAGTTACGTGCACACTTTTGTTAATCACCGAGTAGGTCAATTTCCTTTTCGTATGTTTCAGACATGAGTATAGATTTTAGGTCTCTTGTAAATGTAATATGTTTTTTTGGAATGTCACCCCAAAGTCGTTCGTTTGATACAAATGCATCAATAGCTCCATCTCGTAAAAGTGGTTCGAGAAGTAGCCAATTTGGTTCACCATATCGAATTTTCTTACACCCTCTCGCAAACCTCCGAGAATATATGTACCATGCAGCGACACTCCTATAGATGTGTATGGGTCGCCTATTTTGTTCAAGACATTTCCGAATAGAAGGAACTACAAACGTGTGAAACTTTGTAAATCCATCCATACAGATCCTATCAAGATCATCACGATTTGTATCACTTGAAAGTCTTTCTTCAATGCTGTCGATATATTCATATACATCAAATGGAAGATCAATATCAAGTGAAGGAATAATTTCTTCTTCTTGCAACATTCTAAAGTGTTTGCGATGTGCATTATCATTCATTACTTGGTCGAAGGTCTGATACCCTGAGAGAGCCCCAAGATATGCGAGTGAAGTGTGTCCACCATTAAGAATCCGAATCTTCGTCTCTTCATAAGGTTCGATGTCGTGTGTTATAGTGACACCAACTTGAGATAAATCTGGAAAGTCGGAAGCAAATTTATCTTCGATAACCCACTTGGTATATTCTTCACTATTTATGCAAGTATCTCCCCAAGAAGGATATAGTTTTTCCACTTCGATGCGTATCTTATCTGTTGTGCGCGGTGTGATACGATCTACCATACACGAAGGGAACTTGACATTTGACCTAACCCAATTTGCAAGTTCATGTTGGTTGGTATGGTAGAGATAAGCTAAAAATTGCGTTTTAAGAACCATTCCATTCTCACGAATATTGTCACAAGACAAAATTGTGATTGGGTTTTCTCTATTTCTGAGACCACATGCGAGATATTCAAAAAGTGGAGAACCCGGGGCATAACCACTTTCGGTTACTGTAATAGTAATTAGATGAACACTCGGAAGTGTAAGCATATGCTTCGCGATGGTTCTATTCTGAGTCCAATCTACGTAATCTAAATGAGACCTCACCAATCTATATGATGACGGAGTTTTGAAAACATAATTAGCAATGTCACGGAACCCTTCATTTCTTAAATTTATTGCTACTATACCCCATCTAAGATCACCAGTCTTCTCCATGTAATCGTCAATATAAACTGCTTGATGAGCTCGATGAAAAGCCCCATAACCAATGTGAACTATCCCCGTCTGACATTCAGATTTGTTATAGGTTGTTTGGTACATACATGTGCTATAGAAAATTGTTTTTAAATTACTTAGAAAAGTCGATATATTTCATGATAAGATATGACAGAATTGTTACATGTCATGCAAATCATAGACGCGAATTCAAATATACTACCAGAGGGTAATTATCTAGAACTCTGTAATCTTTTGAAAAAATCATATGAAACGAGGGTGGATCCTGTATATCTGTTTGATTATGATCAGTTTAACATACCACAAATCACACAAGGAATTCTATACGAACATTTTTACGATCATTATTTCGAAAAAGCTATAAGAAGAGATTGTGACTTTGTAAGAGTACAATTAAAATATCTAGAAGATGAACTTGAGATAAACCAACCACTTAAACGTATAACTAAGGCTATTAAGCAAAAGGTACATCGACATTGTTGCCGTTTACAAGGTGATCTTACATATGAAATGTCACTCACTGAATTGAATTTAGATGAAAAGGAATTCAGAAAGATGTGTAAGATGTTTCTTGAGTTTGAGAATGATTTTAGAATGAAGTATAGGTGTGTGATTGTTAAAAGAATTTTAGCACTTGAGGATTTTGACGAAAGGTTACTATCGTTGTAGTTTAACCAGAATGTTCAACCCAAATTGATAATGTATATCTATCTGGGTTGTCTCCACTTAACATCACTTCTTTTACACCATGTTGGTGTAGTATGTCTGCCGGGTAAATTACCAGTTTACCTATCTCTGGGATAACATCGTGATACAACTTTGGAAAAAATGTTTCACCACCCCTGAATTTATCATTCAAATATACGATACCTGTGAATGCTCTTTTTCTTAATCCCGGGTGTGTATATTTTTCTCCTGTCGTGATCGAGAATGAATCTGAGTGAACATCGTGCGTGTGCCCATCAGGTGATGAAACCACATCTGCATGGTTTATGACTAGATCTGGAGAATTATATACTTCCCGCATTTTGGATATCACGTCATCAATTATTTTTTCCAAAATCACCCGCGTTGAGGTCTTAAACGCGTCGATGTCTCGTGTTCTGTTTACATAGAAGAAATCCAGAGAAGTACAGCTCCTAGTAGGAGTTGATTCGATTGTTCCACATATTTCATGACATAATGATACGTCTACAAAGTTTTTGAATTCATATAAGTTTCCATGCATTTCTTGATATTTGTATATTCATATCTTTTTAAATGCCTAAGTGGAATCAAAAGAATGCATTACCATTCGAAATGGATGAGATAAAAAGTTTGATGTCATGTATTGACAACATTTCCAAGATGATTCCTGAGGGTACATACTTGGAAATGTGTGATATTTTGAAAAAAGTACATGCTAATATACCAAACGATGACGACCCTCCTGTAATTGATAATCGTCAACCGCGTGTAAACGTTCCATTTCAGGCGATTATTCCCGAAAGTGATGACGAACCTTGGCGGCCCGAGTGGTACGATGAATGGACGCAGAATGAAGATATGATTCGACGACATTCAGAAGATTTGAAGATTTCTATAAGAAGTTTGAGAACCCTGAAACCCATTCGGCGCAATACCAGGAAAGTTAAGGAAGCTGCTATGAGATATTTCACTTCCAGGAGTCCAATTTTAGATGTGGATATTTTCGAGGGTGTTCCATGTGAGAATGTTACATTCGATAATTACGTTCGAATTACGAATTGGGATAATTTTTCATTAGAAGATCGTAGAGAATATACCAGTAAGGAATTTGAGAAGAAAATTTACGCGGAGTATAAGACGTTCGAAAACTACCGCATCGAGAGGCTGATAAGCGAGACAGAGGAATTGAAGAGAATCTTGGAGATTGAGATTTCTGATGTGAGGGATCGACAGAGCTACTTGAGGGTGCATTACAACTTGTAAGTTTGTGTGCACCACCATTTATTCCCCCCTGAATATTCAAAGATTAGGTGGATTAGAGAACCAGCTATGAGATGTATGAGCGGTCCTTCGATTTTGAAATTCATCTTACCCATACCAAATATAAGTGCGGCATTCATAATACCGATAATTAGTGCTTCAAATAGGACAACTTTTATAGATCGAGACATATTGTGATATACTTAAGAATAATATAATATTTTTTAATAGTAATATGGTGTTACCTTCAGGTTCGCTCGCAATGACCCAGATCGCAAATGAATTTGCGCCACAACGCGCGAATAGTGCACCTCACTCCCTGAGTGAATATAAAGGTGTTCGATTCAGTAATGGTGCTTATGCCCCTAATGGTTCAATTTCATTTTCCCACTTCGGTGGTAAAGGTAACTACGTCCCACCACCACCACCACCTCCACCTCCGCCTTCGCCTTCGCCTTCGCCCCCATCTAGTTGTTTTTACGAAGAAACTCCCATTAATCTCCAAAATGGTAGTGTCGTACCTATTAAGGATCTTCGTTTAGGTGATGTATTGAAGGGTGGTAGTGTAGTTAATGTGACTATGCAAATTAAAAATATTCATAAAAAATCATTCTATAAAGTGTTCAGTGAGGATATCGGTGATTATATATATGTTACAGGGGACCATCATATTAAAGAAGATGGAATGTTTATACACGTCGAAAATTCAAAATATGCTACAATCTCAGACAAGTTTGAGAATGTTTTTATTTGTCTGATCACAAGTAATCATAATATACCAATTGGTGAATACACTTTCTGGGATTGGGCGGATACATGTGATGCATGTAATGAATGTACAATTCCACAAGAATACTTCGAGCGTGATGATAGATTAAATGGGTTTTAAGAAGTTAATCTTTTTATGTTTATACATTAATGACTGAACCTGAACCATATGAATTGCCAAAATTTATTATTGGTGCAATGTCCGACGAAGATTGTGATTATATAATAGATAAAGCAAAGTCTCAAATGACGTATTCTACTTTATCTTGGTGTAAACATACAGATATTGGTATACGCGTGAGTGAAAATTGTTTCATTCCTCTAAAAGACGATGAACGTATTCTGAATATAATGAAACGACACACAGATGATATAGATAAGTGTGAAGATCTTCAGGTTGTAAGGTATCGGACTGGTGGATATTACAGACCACATTATGATTCCGCTATTTATCAAGATAATATCAGAGTAAAAACTATCATGTTCGGATTAAATGATGGATACGATTACCATGGGGGTGAAACTATATTCCCAAACCTGAAGGAAGCTTTTAAATTATGTAAGGGTGATGCATTGAGTTTCAAAACCATTGATTCCGAAGGTAATATTCCAAAGGGATCTTTACATGGTGGTTCAGATGTTATCAAGGGAGAAAAGTGGATTTGCACTTTATGGATTAGAAAAGAAAAGCTAACAGGTTTAGAAGAAGCGTCTGATTATAAAGAGGATGATTATGTTTTTTCACAGATGAAGCATGATGATATAGAAGAAATAGAAAACATGGAGAGAGAGGTATATAAAGATGATGATGAACGTCCGAAAGCGTCTGCTTTGAAACGACTAATAGATGAATGTCCGGATCTTACTATGGTTGTAAGGTGTAAAGGAAAATTGGTATCTGTGATGTATGGTGGTCTTGTTGATGGGATACAACTTACAAATGAAAAAATAAACAATTTGCATACACCCGACGGGGATACACTTACTATTCATTCTATTTCAGTTGAAAAATCCTTGTTGCGTAAGAAGTTTGGTGACTTTATAGCACGTTATTATTACTACAAGTGGATACTTAAATCAAAATTCAAGATTAAGTATTATTCTGTTGCAACTCGAATTCCACTTACAAACTGGATGAAATCTCTCGGGTTTAATGCGATTGGACCTTCTAAAATATCATACGGAAATGAATATTGGATGGATTTTTTTAGATTTGCACCGGATTGGCGTACATGATTCCATCTTCTATACGTTTAATATCCTTATCGGATGGTGATTTTTGGTCGTATGTAAATAAATTGGGTATGATTTCCATAAAATTAGAACCATTAAGGTGTAATATAACACCATTACTATCTATATAATGAAACGGACATATCTTAGTTGTTATAGTACAACCATGTTTTAGATAATCATCAGCTGAATACCAAAACTCACCTTTATCATTGTATGGGTAATAGAATTGCATATCGATACACATTTGATAATCATCGAAACCCATTTGCATAGAATATTCCATGAGATCTCTGATCTTTAGAAGATCACAACCTTCATGAGGTTTTGGGTGTGAAAGAATTACATCAACATCCCATGTTGGTGTATCATCTGTTAAAAAATTACCACACAGGTACATATTAACATGTATATCATGATCCCGAATATATTTCTTGACTTTCTTTGTCCATTCTTCAAATTTGATTCTGGTAGGGCGTTTATATTTTTGTTTCGTTCGGATTCGTCCTTTTTTAATATGAAAATCCATGGTATTATATTAAAAAGTGATAATATCTTTAAATCTTAATAGGCTTGATATACATCTCACCATCTTTCATACGTTTTACGTGTTTATCAGAGGGTGAGATTTGTTTTACAATAAATAAACTTTCAATTATTTGTTCAGATGATTTAAATTCCTGAATAATCTCATCATTATACTCCATCTTATTAAATGTATATAATGCCTTAGTTTCAATTTTTCCATACTTCATATATTCTTCGGGTGAGTACCAGAATTTACCTTCTTTATTGAATGGTATATAGAATGCCATATTTACCAACATGTTAAATTTATCTAAACTCAATTGCATTCCATAGTTCATTAAGTCTCTGATTTGAACAAAATCCATTTCGGTTGGGTGACTGAGAATTACATCTACATCCCACGTGATTTCTGGGTTTTCAATAAACTTACCACACACATACATGTTGACCTGTATATTTTGGGTTTTGATATATTGCTTGACGAGTGTGGTCCATTCTTCAAATTTTACCTGTGTTGGTTGTTCCCAAAACTTATCTGTGGTCACAACCCCCCTTTTCAGATTAGATTTGAGAACACCGAATGGTTTAAATGTCATTACATCTATTTGATGCATCTTCTATAAATGATTTTAAAGATGAGTTAATATAAAGAACCAATGTCTACTATTCCCGAACTTCTTTTAAATGCAGATCCGGAAAGTGTGTATATGGTTTCACAAGATGACATAGAATGGAAAATGAAAGATGTGTGCGAACATACGATGAACGTTGCTAAGGCTTTGACATATTTAGATGCTAACACAATTACTATATTTGCATCCAATTCACCTAGACATACTACGTCTATATTAGGATCTATGATAATGGGTGGTAGGATGTGTTCTTTATATTGTAAGTCTACACTCAGAACATGTGAATATGTATTAAAGGATTCACAGAGTAGTGTTATTTTTGTGGATAACGAGGAACGTCTTTTGATTGCACTTGCAGCCAAAAAAAGAATTCGACATCTCAAAACTATTGTAATGATAGGTGATTGTACTGAATACTACGGACCCGATGTTTATATGTGGGAAGATTTTTTAAAGTTTGGTGAACGTGGTGAGGTTAGAGTTCATATTCCTAAGCCCGATGATTGTTGTGCAATTTTGTATACATCTGGAACTACGGGAAACCCTAAGGGTGTATTAATATCTCACGATAATCTCATATTTGCTGCAAATGGACACATTCAAAATAACCCATGTTTATTATCTGAGCCGATGAGATTTATTTCACATTTACCAACGTCACATATAGGTTCGATTATGAATGAAATAATAGTACCTTTAATGATTTCGAGTGTTTATAAACAAAAATCTAAAGTTTATTACACCGATAAAGACGTTGTCGATATAGAAACATTAAAAAGGGTGCGACCAACTATGATTTTCTGCGTTCCAAGGATTTGGGAACGGATTGCGAATGCGGCCCAAGAAATTGAAAAAGGTTTGGATGGTATTTTACATAGACGAATGAAAACTTTGTGTTCTATTTCACATACACACAGACAACATGGCGGTTATAGAGTATTGGCAAATATCGATATGTTTGCGAGATTTTACATGCGGAGATCTGTTCTTAGACAAATTGGTCTCGATAGTATGAAGTTACCCCTTACTGGTGGTGCTTACACTGAGATAGAAACCTTAAAATATTTCGGAAGTTTAGGTTTTGATTTACTTGGTGCCTATGGTATGTCTGAGATAATGGGTGTACAAACTATATCTAGACCAAATTTTTTTCTTGACGACTATTCGGGAATACCTATATGTGGAACAGAAGTTAAAGTTGATGATAAGACTGGAGAACTTTATTTCCGTGGTAGACAGGTAGCCATGGGATATAATGGTATAACTAAACCTTTTGTGGACAAAGATGGTTGGTTCGCGACTGGAGATGTAGGTGAAATACATGAAAGTGGGCATATAAGAGTAACGGGGCGCATGGATGATTTAATCATCACGTCAACTGGTAAAAAAATTGTACCAGAACCAATAGAATCTAAACTATGCAAGGAATGTGATGATATAGATGGGGCAGTCCTTGTTGGTCATAGACGAAAATATATGGGTTTATTATTGTTACTCAAGCCTAATTGTGATATTTCACGAGCAATGGAATGCGTCAAACATTATAATGATATTTATGCGGGTTCGAGTTCGGAAAAAATACGACGAATAGTCATAATAAAAAACAAGTTCACTATTGAAGATGGAGATTTGACACCGAGTAATAAAATTCGCCGGGAAAATATACTAAAAAAGTACAAAAATGAAATCGATGCAATGTATTTCGATGTAAGATAATTAGGCGATCTTATCACCCGATTCACTTTCATGCACAAGTTGTGCGATCGCGAATGGATACATAGTAAGGGATGTAATAAAATCTTCCACAGGGTTACCATAGATATTTCTTTTATTGCGTAGATCCCAACGCATTTTAGCAATAATTGAAACAAAGAAAAGGTATGAAACCCATCCCATTGCATGCGCACCATTAGCAGTTCCAGATAGAGAAAGTAGAATGATCCACAAAGCAAGAGAAGAGGTTCCCATAAATGCGGTAAGGTTAGCATTCACATCTGTAGAGTCGCACACCTTTGCTACATCTCTGAGTCCAAAGAAGGGGAACAATGCACTTTTCGCCAGAGTTTGAATACGATGTTTTACATCTGGACCAAACCAGAGTGCATCTTCAGGTTTAAATCCTTCAAACATATCGAAAATACCCGTACTGAAACTTTTCCTTGCATTTGTGATGTCTGGATCGCCAGTTTCAAGTCGTAGAGTACGTAAGAGGGATACACACAAGAAGCACAGGATTATTGTAAAGGGGAAGGCAGAAACGATTGTAGCTCCTTTGAGTACATCAATACCTCCATTTACGATTAATGAATGTGTCAATGCACCTTCTGTAACCGCCCAGTATACCTTTTGAATTGGTGGGGGGTTCAGATATCCCTGTGAGGCGATAAGATCATCAACATATGATCCAGAATCAGAGGACGTTGTGAAATATAGGAGAACACTTGCAAGAACAAGCAATTGGAGCCATTTGGTAAGTCCTGTGTATGGTTCCATGATGTCCATAATTTGGTCTGTAAATTTCCTACACGAAAGTGCATAGTATCCTTCATTTGCCAGCTGGATTGCAGCTTCACTCGCTGGCTGTTTACCTAGATAACCAAGTGCGGTGCAGTTGATAGACCCATCAGTAAAATCAATACCAGCATTCGCACCGAGTGCATACTCGGCAGTGCGTTGCATCTTAATACCAAGACTTCCAAAGATATTTCGGTTGAAAAATAGGAAGATAACTGTTGTAAAAAGAGCAGCCTTGATAACTTCTCCAACTGTTCTACCACGAGAAATTCGTGCGATGAAAGATCCTACAAATGGAGCCCATGCGGCACCCCAGGCCCAATAGAATACAGTCCACATATCCATAAAATTATGGGGAGATCGTTCACCCCAAGATGCGTCCATAAGAGTTGCATCGAGACGTGTATCATCGAAGATTGAACTGCTCGTAATACCAGTTTCTTGAGTATTTCCCAGAGTGAGTCTTTCCCAATTACCCTTATCTGTAAGCTGACCAGTGAAACTAGCCCACGTGTCAGTATTGAATCCAAGGGTGGTTAGCCATTGTAGATAATGTCCAGTTGTTTGCACAAAAGAATTGAACAAAAATCCTGGATTGTCAGAACAAATGAGGGTTAGCGCGAGAGTGATACCACAAAAAAGTGCCATCTTAGCGAGATTTCTGATGCCATTTTTGAGACCCGTAAGAACTGAAACGGATGCGACTGCTGTAATCGACCAGATAATCCAGAGCTTTGTATCGAGTGTAGCGGGTTCAATGTTCGAATTAATGCGATTGAGGGCAGCACCAATGGCACCGGCTCCAAGGCCGAGAGAAGTGCACACACCGAATGTGGTGCATGCAATTGTAACAGAATCAATGATATCACCAACGAGACCATTAACACCCTTACCAATAAGTGGTTGAAATGCATATCTCATCGACATGGGTCGACCCTGACGATACGTTGTGAGTCCAAGAAGTAGACCAACAATAACGTAAGGTACCCAACCATGGAGACCAGTTTGATAGTTAGCCATCATCATAGCCATTTGGGCGCGTTGGTCGTCATTTACAAATGGAATCTTGGATGCATGAGCATTGTAACGATAAAACCACATGGGTTCAGCTACACCATAAGTAAACATACTTACACCTGTACCACATGAGAATAACATCGCAAACCATGACAAATCAGAAAATTGGGGCTTTTCATCATCCTTTCCTAGTTTGATATGTCTGTATTTTGTGAACAGCAACCCAATAATGAAAATTAGCCAAATATTACGCGTGATAATATAGAACCATGTGAAATTTACGGATAACCACGATTTCCATTCCAGAAGTTCAGATGTAGCACCCTTTGTATCCGCGAAACTCCACCCGATGAAGGACCACATGACAGCCGATGCCAATAGAGTGGTAACCCAATTTAGCCTCAACAATCGAATACCACCGACATCGAGACTTAGCCAACGATTAGGTCGTACAAAACGTTTTATGTTTTCTTCTTGAGAAAAGTCATCGATATCGACTTGTTCGCTTTTAAGAGACATTCTTTATAATATATAGTTGTAATCTATAAGTAGGATAGGCACCTAAGTATGTGTAAGTTTGAGGTGATATAAAGAGAGATGGATTTGATATTAGGGGAGTTACGTGCATTACGATTGGTGGTGGAGGGTTTACATAGTGAGATTGGTGGTGGGGAGGTG
>Ga0315320_10001146_pt1 | contig 21935 bp, 20 predicted proteins | sample M140m21515metaG_FD_203458 | JGI IMG/M metagenome (GOLD analysis project Ga0315320, IMG submission 203458) | Ammonia-oxidizing marine archaeal communities from Monterey Bay, California, United States - M1 40m 21515 | ecosystem: Environmental > Aquatic > Marine > Coastal | place: USA: California... | reverse complement strand
TCTTACTCCAAAATAATTATCTCCGCCTTGGAATAATGTTGTTAAAGCTGCATCTGTATAGAAGAATGTACTATTAGCAAATGTTGTGTTAAATGAACTAGACGAGCTATATAACGGTACTGTTGCAAAAGGACAAGTAGATGGACTCGTTGCGCTTCCTGAGCCAGCCTCTATAAGCCATCTATATGATGTTACAGGCGTAGGCGTAGGTGTGGGAGTTGGAGTCGGAGTAAATGTACAACCAGTGCACGCATCTGATTTACTTGTTATAGAGTGACACAGCTCAGCGCTAGTTGATTCTCTATAGTCCCAAACCAAATACAAGAAACTACCACCAGATGGCATGATAAAGTCAGCAACAAATTGAGTTGGATTTGTTTGAGCAACTATAGGCGTAGCATCAGTAGAAGCGGCCAATAATGCGTTTATATCCGCTCCTGTGTTACCGTAGAAAGTATTAGTTCTTAAATACTTTAATTTATTTTTATTGATATTAAATACAAAATTATCAATATTGCTTTTTCTACTAATAATAGAAACATTAGCAGCGTCTCCAGGAATAAATCCGCCTCCTTGTTGTCCTGTTACTTGATTGTATAACGATACAATCGGAGCGTTTGTTCCAGATGAAAACTCAACATTTGGATATGTTTTTGTTGGAGATGTAAATGTTCCATCAGTCCATCTAAACTCATTTGTTATAAAGTCTCCAGCATCTGCATTACTTGTAACGGCAACACTAACAATTGTTATTGTTTGCGCGTCAGGACAAGAAGTGTTAATGTCAATAATGCTTGCAACAGAACTGTCTTGAGTTACTGTTATTTCTACCGTATCAGTATTTACATCGTTTTTATTAAATGATAAAGTTCCGCTATCATACACTGTTCCTGTAGTATGCGATACCCCATTATATGTTGCTGTTATAGTGTAGCCAGTAGTTGAAGCATCACTCTCTGATACTATTTCATCAGACAATCCTTCACTGACGATATTATCATTAAGCTCACTAATCATTTCAGTAAACCCTCCAGTAGGAATTGTAAAGTCTATATCTACTATTCCTAATAAATCACCAACATTTACACAATATGTAAAAGTGGTTGCTGGATTTATTGTAATGTTTTTTGTTGAATTACAGCCTACACATTCTACAACTGGCTGTGGCAATTGAACATTGGAATGTAAAACATACTCATTCATGTAAGGGTCAAACCCTCCCATTTTTTGAGTATTAAAAGTGTCTATAAAAAGGTCTCTAAACCACGAACGCATTCCCGCTTCTGATATAACCTGAAGCTGTTCGTTGTTATACGCACCTCCTATTAAGTTTATTACCGCTCCACGCTTGGCGTCTGTAAAATATTTGTTAGGACCATATGAAGCATAACTCTCTGGATTTTCACTAATACCGTAATCCTCTAGTCTTGCTATTTGCTGTCCTAAAACTTCAGGTACAGATGTAACAGCACCGCCTCCAGTAGAATCGCTAAGTAAATTTTTACCAGCTAAAACATAAGATATCTTATCTTCTTGCAAAGTAAGTATATCTGTTTTTCTTCCGTCTAGTAATTGAATAGGGCCATAAGAGTCTTCTAATGGCTTAAAATTAAGAAGACCTAGGTTGAACTCGTTTAGTTTATTTACGTTGGTCTCATCGTTATAAACCCCACTATACGTTAAATCAGCAAACCTATGTGACTCTTTGTAGTCCATATTAGAGGTAGAGGTTACTCGCTCTCCTATATTTTTAGTCTTACCTACAATTGAATCTAATATCTTATAACTTTCTACACCATTACCAAACGCAAAACAATCAGAAAACTCTGTATCAATTATTGCGGGCAGGCTTGAAGTTTGTGTCTGCACGTTTCCAGAATGAATTCCATCTGCACTTACATTAAATGAAAGGTGGTTTTCATACCATACATTATCAAGTGCGTCTGTAGGCTGTGTTTCAAAAACAATAATAGAATCTGCTCTATATACTTGTATATCGGCTGTAACCGTAGAGCGTCTCTTTGCTCTTGACAATGTACCTCCACATCTGTTAGTACCTGTAATTAATAACGCCAATTCATTAGTTGTGGTGTCTCTAAAAAACTTGTAGTAGTTTGTTCCTGCGGCAGTAGATATATCTGTTTTAGTTGCGGCTGTAGCCGATTCATAAGTGTTTGTTATATCTCCGCCACCGTCACCTACTTCAGTTACCGCGTCTTCTAAAACCGCTTCTACATTATCTCCATTCCACCAATCCTGCATATTATCATATGTAGTGGAAGACACAAGGTTTACGTTTAATTCACTAATTCTTCTTTCACATTTACCATTTCCTTTTCCTGGACCTAATCTTTCTTGTCTTATAGATATTACAATTCTGCTTCCCGCAGGGACATTATAATCTGTGTGTGTGCTACCTGCAATATTAGGGTCAGGTACATTAAGATTCATTGGATAGTCCAATATAGGATAATCTCCCGCATCGTTTTCAATTGCTGTATTAGAGCCAGGCGTTATTATATCATTATCCTCTTTAACTGTAGAAAAATTATTTGGATTAATTTTCATATATGTTCCAGAAGGAACTGATGAACCATTTGAAGGAATAATAAAGTCTTCTTCTTTAGTTTCTTTTTCTAAAACTGTAGCTTCTACACATCTAAGTATAGGTCCATTACTGTCAGACTTAACAAAGTATCTATCTCCCTCTTCTACCTTATTAGCGCTCTCACCTTCTAGTAAAAAGTATGTTGCATTACTTCCAGGGTCTTCAAAATAAATACTAGAGTAAATAGTATCGTATGTAGTCTCTGTTGGTTTTAATACAAACTTATATCTAGTAGCCCAGCTTGGAGCTAACTGCTGAGGTGGTATAGTAACCTGTAATTCGTTTTTATTTATAGAGTTAGCGCAAGGTATCTGTATCGTATTATTTGGGCTTACAAGCGCCGTAGATGAGCGGTTAAATTCATCCATATATACTATACCAACTTCATAACCTCTGTTACTATGAAGACTTCTAGCTGTATCAGTATTTCTAAAACTAGCAGTTGCACTGTTTACTTCATAAAATTCATAAGCGTTATTAGCCCCGTCAACATAGTTCATTGCTATCAGTTGAAGACCAATAGTGTTGCTTGCTGGAGACGATATAATTGCAATAGGTTCTCCGGTATTACTTATACCACTTGCTGTTTTTGTATATGTACCTAATGTTGATGGCAACGCACAATTAACCTGGTCAGTCAAAGTAGTTCCATTACAAGCGTCAGTTACAGTTTGTATATTTGCAATTGTTCCTATTTTCTCAATAAAATCAGTGCTTGTAGCAAGAGAGTATGCGTTAGGAAAATATGTTGGCAAAGTATAATCAAATACTATGTCGATATTTGAAGTTGTTGCTCCAGGTGTAGTTCCGGTAAATTGACCGTGTACTATCGTAAAGTCTAAAGTTATGCTAGAACCAGCGGTTAATTCCAATGTAGTTCCATCTTGATTTGATAAATCAAAATATACTATAGAATTATTTATTGTAGAAGGAGTTGGTCCAATCGAGTAATATCCAGGGCCAGTCGAGTCTATCAAGTCAGATGTAGCTATTGTCGTACTATTTAAACTGGCAAAAAACTCTAATCTTAAATCTTGATTAAACTTATCTTTTAAATTATATCCTTCTTTATAGTTTCCGTATACGAGCCTATTGCCCATAACTGTCTGAGCCTTAGCTATATTAGGTACGTTGTCGTATAGTCTTAGTATTTCTGAATCAGGTAAAAGAGTAAATATCTTTCTGTCATCAAAGGTATATGTATAGTCTGTATTATCAGAATACCCTAAATTAGACTTGTCAAGAAACTCTATAACCTTTATATTATTAGTTGTAGACTCTTTAAATAAAAGCTCTATACCTGTGACTAAAGAACTTCCTGTATTAAAAGTTATTATTGCAGCGTTCTTGGTATTTTTCATACCCTCATTTAAATAGCTGTTATAACTAAAGTCAAATGATGAAGGTGTAAATGCGTCTTCACTAAACTGTGAAGTTGCAGAATATTGATTATCGTTATACTTATACCTATAAGCAAAAGATATAAACCTTTCCTCTAAAAAGTCGTCTTGTTGCCCTTGAAGATTTAATGTTTGAATAGATGGAGCTGCGATAGGAGGTCTCTTAATTACCAATAAAGCCTCAGCAGAAAAACCATCAAAGTAAGAAGGTGATGAAGCGGGAGCATTGTAACTCCTGTTTATATTTATATATCTAGGTGGATTTGTATTGTCTGTAAAAAACAGTAAATCATCTATTAAATTTACACCTGTAATTAAATGATAAGGACTAAAGTTTAGTGTGGTTTTTAAGTTAGTACCGTCATTTGCACTTACTACATTATAATTTGTGTTGGCAGTATTAGTATTATAAGAAACTATTAAGTCTAGTTTATTGGTTGGGCTATTTGTAAAAGCTGGGTCATGAACAAACCAATATATGGTCTCGTTAGCCCCATCTTCAAAAGCTCCAATACACCTAGCATTATTGCTTAATTCGATATTATCAAACATTAATGTTGTAAGAATAGTATTACCCTTAGAGTTCTCTACAGAACCAACTTCAGAGCCTTCGGTAGAACCAAGTCTTACATTTAACGCATCAATATACTCACCATTTGGAACAAGCCTTTCATCAAGGCTTTTGTTCATACGGCCAGCAATAAAATTTCTTTGAATGTTTGCCATCTTTATTTAATCCACTTATTCTCTCCTCTAAGATTCATTAGTAATCTTCCAGGATGAATATTGCTTAATCTAATTTTTGCATTTCTAAGTAAAGCTGATTTTCTTTTTCTAGCTCTATTGATAATATACTCTTGAACATTAAATTTGCTATTTAAAATAGCATACTCAATATAAGCATAAACATAATCTTCAAAAAGTTTGTTTACTGAAACTTGAGAATCATCTCCTCCTTCCATTCCATCAGAGATGTATTCTAATATACAACTTTCGTTAAGCATTGTAGAATCAAAATTTATAACTCCTGCTTTTTTATCTATCCTAAATGTAGGATTTATATTAGCGGTTTCTGTATTTAAACCATAACGCGCTCCGATAGTATAATCTGCATACCAATTTGCTTGTGTGTCAGCAGGTATTTGGTCGTCAGCATTATTCTGATTTAAATATATACTGTTTTGTTGACCGTTTTTTCTTTCAGTGTCGAGCTGCGATTCAGTAGTAATTACAGTTCCGTCTGAGTTAAATGTTAAAGTTCCTCCTGCACCTTGCAAGTATGATTGAGCAGAGTTAACTTGAATGTTCTCATTCAGAGGTCTAAGCCAGCCGTCTTTATATAAAGATATACGAATCCAGTTTACATAATCGTTAGGTAAAACAAAAGTAAGATTATCAAATACAGTTAGCTCTAAAGCTTTTATCTCCATAAAAGCATCATAATTAAGTTCCTGTATCCCACGCTTTGCGTGAAACAATATCTTGTACCTATCTTCGTTATTAACTAGCGAATGGTTTCCAGAATACATTAACTGAAAATTATTTACTATATCTTCCAAGCTTACATACTGGTAAGACCCCCAATTTTTATTGGTAGGAGCCGCTCCTGCATTTTCGTAATATTGATATTGTGATAAATATGCCATACTATTGTTCTTGGTTTTCTTGTTGTTCTATAGCTTGACCAAACTGCACTGTGGCTATCTCTCTAATAGACATACCTGCGTATTGTAATATTCTAGCCACTAAGTTATTTACATCATCTGGAGGCAACTCAAAGTCTTGATAGTCTGATTGAGACTGGTCAAATATAGGCTCTCCTCCTGTTAATGATACATAAGTCCACTTAGGGTCTTTAGGGTATCTTATATACTGCGATACCACTCTTCCTATTTCGTTTAGTGAATCAGGGTGTAGTGTTAATATATTTCCTTGTTGAGTGTAAGCAGGGAAAGTAATGTTAGGAGCAGTAAGCATAGACTTATTAAGCATAGTTATTTTACTATGATTTACTTGCTCTGCTTCATTTTTTAAATCAGATTTCTTGTAAATAGAATATGAAACATTGGCAGTAACTAAAGATGCCACACTAACAACTAGAGTAGTTTGATTGGTTATAGAGACAACACTTAAATTAGTCACCACTGAATTAGCTAGAACTACCGATACCACATCTCCAACAGATACTCCGTCAGACTGAAATGTTGCGGATGAATCTATTAATTCTGTATTACCTCCTCCAGTAGATGTAGTAACTCCTGAAGAAGTTACGGTACTATAAATTAATATTTTATTTAATAAATAATAGTCTGAACCTGTAGTAGCTGGTGTAGGAACTACATATTCATTTAATATGTTTTTAGATAAACTGGCTGTAATTGAAAAAGTATCTATTACCTCTTCGTATCCTTTTTTTATATCAGCATATCCGCTTCCTGATACCCTTCCATTCTCTTTATTAATCTGATTATTATATGCTATAAAATATTCATCAAAAATATCTAACTGTGCTTGTTTTGCAAACAAATTAAAATCTGATGGAGATATATAGCCGTAATTATTCTTATTAAGTATAGCAAGAACTGTATTTCTAACAGCATTTATCATCGCTTTCTTTTTTACAAAGATAAGCAAAAAAAAAGAGGTCAATTATTTTTGACCTCTCTTAGCAATCACTAATCTTCTAGTAATTTTTCTAACATTTTTAAAGACTCTATTCCGTCATCACTCTGTAAATATGACGATACAATATACATAGGGTCTTCTCCAAAGGGCACGGTCAACATCTTCTTTTTGTTTGATGATGTATTAAACCATACTTCTTTTTGTTTGTTCCTAAACGATAGCAATCCTTTATCAAAGAATAACTGTACATTAGAGTGTAGCTTTAACATAGGGTCATTAACCATTTTTAAGAACGTATCAGGTTCTCGCTTAACAAAGATTAATATATCTCTACGAAGCTCTGCTGTGCTCATTTGCTCTGTATTTCTTCCTAGCAAAACTCTGGATATAGTTTCCACCTGGTCTACTGAAAGCTTTCTAGCTTCAATAAGAGCATCTGCCTCTATATTTAATTGTTCAATTTCTGCTGCTGCATCTTTTTCTTCATTCACCTCAATAAACTTTTTACCATTCAATGGGTGATAATATAAAAACTCTTGCAATACAGGATTGTTTTTTGGAACTGATAAGAAACCATCTACAAAGTCAATAGGTTCTCTAACTACTTGTCCATCTTGCTCATCTTCAAAACAAGACCTTTGGTTAGGAGAATATCTCAACACTCGGTTGATTCCTTTGTCTTCGTCAAAATGTAATAAGGGTTGTCTTCTTGAGCCACCTGAAGGTAATAAAAAAGATATTGGGGCTCTATCTCTAGTAAGTTTGTAGACTTTATCTACTAATGTGTTTTTTTTCATTATATATAAATTTAATTAGATTTAAAAAAAAGGGAGGCGGTTAAACCTCCCTTGGTATTAATACTACTCTTGGAATAAGAAGAAGTTGTTTGCACCTAACGTACATACAGCTCTCTCAGACAAGAAGTGTACTTCCATAGCATCTAAGCTAGAAGTTGCAGCACCGCCAGCAGAACCTGTAATCCAAGTTTTGTAACGTCTGTCTTCTGTTTCAGAAGCTCTGTATCGAACATGCAAGAATGGTCTCTTCGCGTTCTTACCTAAAATCTGGTCGTATACTGTAGTAGAACCAGCTGGTACTAATAGTCCGTTGATACGGCCTGAGTTAGCTCCTGTAGGTAGTCCACCACGCATAGTTGGGTCATTTAAGTATTTCCAGTCAGACTTGTAGAAGTCATATCCTCTACGGAATCCAGTGAATCCTAAGTTTAATGCCATGTCTTTGTCATTGTCAAATAAACCATAAGATGTTCCACCAGCTCCATAAGAGTTTTGAGCTGCTAACATATCATCAATATCAAAGCTAAAATCTCTATCAACGAAAATTACATTTTCTTCAATAGAACCTTGCTTATCTAAACGAGAGATTACTGCATCAAAGTCAGCTAGTGCAGCTGGGTTTCCACCGCCCCACACATTTCCACGATTCTCAACTGCATAGAAGATACCTTCAGAACCTTTGTTCCCTACATCTCCTCCAGCTGCGATTGCTCCTGACGCAGCTTCTGCTGGTACAGCTTCAATCATTGCTGTTTCTAAGTAGTCGTCAAAACGTAGACGAGTTTCGTGCTCTGATTTAAGATACCATAAGTATCCAGATGCTCCGTTTTCAGTAGTTACTTCTACCCATCCAATTTGCGCCATGTCAGACCCGCTTACAGCGTATTTGTCTTTGATGATAATTGGTGAGTTATCAAAGATAACGTCATCAGCTTCTAATGAGCCTACCATTCCACTAGTTCCTTTTTTAAATTCAGAACCATAAATAAACACTGTTCTTGTAAGTCCAGCTGCACCAACTTGTCCAGCTGCTTCATAATAAGCTACATCAAAAGTTGCTGCTCCCGTATTCACGGCTGTAACAATACCTTTGTTTAATCCAGCTCCTGCATTATCAGAGATAACAACAGTCTGTCCTACTCTAATTGCAATGCTTCCAGTACCAGGTACTAATGCATCACCTACTGTGATTGTAGCTGTATCGTCACCAGCTGCTCCTGCTGATGCACAGTTAGTATATTTAGTGTGTAATCTTCCTTGCTCTGCCCATTTGATAAGGTCAGAATTAGAAGGCATCTCTGCTCCTACTAAACGTAAGAAAGATGCGATTGTACGATTTCCATATCGCTCAAACTCTTTTTCATAAGTATCAGGTAAATACTGATTTAAGAAATCAAAGTTTGTAATGTAGTTAGTTGCCAAAGGCACCTGTTCTGCACTCGGTTGTAAAGCAAACCCAGGGGTTGCTTGAACTGCTCCTGCCATAATAATTAATTTTTAAAATTTATTTTCGTTTAATACTTCTTATTTTTAAGCCGCGTCCCGAATCAGGGTTAACTGACTTGACTTGAAATCCTCCTTTATTAGTTACTTCAGGTGCTCTACGCTCGCTCATATTTATATTTTTAGTTTTGCGTATTACATCTTCAGTAGCCTCAGACTTGCCTTGCTCATAAAAGAACTTAGCAAATTTGTCAGGATTCATTGCAATTGATAAAGCTCGATGGTATCCGGCAGCATCACTAACCAAACCTTTATCATCCAAATACTTATTTATAAAGTTCATTGGAGTTTCTTGGCTCTTCTTGATTGTCTGCACATCACCGGGAGAGAAGGTTACTGTTTTGTCGTCAAGCACGAAATCAAAACCTTTGAAATCTTCAGTAAAAACTTTATCGGTTTCTTTTAAAAACCAATTACGTTTTGCCTCACTTTCCTGTTGTTGAGTTTTAACAGATTCTAAATATTGCCTATACTCTTGAAGTTCTTCATTGTTGCTCTGAGAATCAACAACCGGTCTTGACTCAAGTGGTTGTTTGTATAATTCTTTTTGCTCATTAAAATACTTCTTTGCTTTAGCAATAGTTTTCTTTTTTGCTAATTTTGTTTTTTTAATTACAGATTCTTCATCTAGTTCTTCATCCCAAGAATAATCCTCCATTAGAGAATCAATATCTTCAGCGTCTAAACCTTCGCCTTCTGTAACTGTCAAATACTCTCTTAGCAAAGAATCAGGATTCATAGCACTAAAGTCTCTTTGTAATTTTACATAGTCTTCAATACCTCTTCCCGTTTCTTTTTTATACTTAAAGTAAGCCGCAACATCTTCTGGAAGCTGTTCAGCCTCTTCTCTTGTTGCATTTAATTCATCTAATGAATTAATTTCCTTACCATATCTTTTTCCAATATATGAAAGAACGTCTTCTTCTGATAACTCTGCCTGCTCTTGAACTGGCTCTGGTGTTTCTTCAGAAGTTTCTTCTGCTTTAGGAGTGTCTTCTACGACACTCTCTTCAGCAAAATCCATTTTTACTTGAGGATTATTTTCTTTTGTCTCGCTAGAGTCACTAAACTTTTCCTCATGCTTATCAAGAAGCTCTTGTTCAACCTCTTGTACTGATTTTTCTTCAACGGCATCTACCGCTCTTACTTTTAATTCCATTTAATTTAATTTAGATTACAAATTTACTTAAAATTTTAACGCTCATTATCGGGGTGAAAACTCAGATAAATCAAAGCCGTCAAGGCTATCTTCATTAGATTCAAAATTCTGTGGAGGTAAATTATTTTTACGTTGTGAAATCAATTTACTCTGTTCAGTATTTTGCTGACTAATTCTATTAGACTTAGCTTTCTCTCTTGAATCTTCCCTGTTTGATAAAGACTGCTCTGTCATACCATGCATTTGTAAGTTATAATTAAACTCTTGTTGCATTAAGTTAGACTTGAGTTGAGCTTCCGCTTTTTGTCTTTCAATTTCAAAAGCTACTTCAGCTTGCTTCACTTTCATTTTAGATTGTGTTTCAAGCTCTATCTTTTGCATAGCTGTTTGTGCAGCCATTTCTTGAGACTTGAGTTGTTGTTGAGCTGTCATCGCTTGCTTTTGCATAGCCATTTTATCATCACGCTCTTGTTTAGCAAGTCTCTTAACTTTCAATAATTGATTAGCAAGTTTCAAGTTTTTAATCTCACGAATATCAATAGCATCTTCAAGATTAATATCTTGTTTAGATAAAGCCATTTGTATATTCTGTTCGAGCATAGCTTTTTGCTCTTCGTCTGGAGACAGTTCTATAAATACACCGAAGTCATAAATATATAAATCAGATATTTCCCCAAGTATACTTACGTTGTATTTACCAATCTTATTTATAAAGTCCTCCTTAAAGTCTGCATACTCTAAAATATCTGCGATACGATAAGTTAAAGCTTCTGATAAACTTCTGTATATATATAGACTTCCGTCTAATATATGTCTTGTTGCTGTATTTGAGTTTAATGCAGCTAACTTCTGAACACCAACCAAAGCATCTGGAGATGGTGTAGAGCCGTCTCTCGCTTCATTTAAGCCTGTTACAGAACGAATCATACCTAAGTAATGATTATAGTTAGCTATAAGCATTTGCGTCTTAGAAGCTCCAGAACTGCTTGTAAGCTGTTGAATAGGAACTTTACCTTGATTGTATTCTCCGTCTTGAGTATAACTTCTACCAACTACACTACCAGTTTGGAAGTATAGCCTTAATGCATCCGAAGGGTCATACGAAGCTCCTGTTCCCAAGTCAACCTCATTCAATCCATCGGCATCAATATAGACTCCATCAGGTACAGTTCTAGCAATAACTTGCTGCAACTTTAAATGAGTTATCTGTATTAAATCAGCAAAAGGAATCATTCGTCTTACTAGAGACTCAATAACTCCTTTGTACATTCTTGGTGCTACGGCAACATAATTTGGTAAGGCGTGCTGAGAAGAAGACTTTGGTCTAACCATATTCTTTGCAAGCTCCCACTTGAGAATAATATTAGTTCCCATAACCATCACCCCATCATACCATACATCAATAGTCTTTTCTATTTTCTCGAACTTTCCGTCTTCCATCATTTCTTGTGGAGGATTAAAAGTATCGTCTTTTTCTATCATTTTAGAACCACCGCCCTCAAGTATTCTTTTCTTATAAACCATCTTCTTAGTGGTTTTATAATTAAAATACATTAGAGTACAAGTATCTCTATAAAAAATATCATTCTCATAAAACTGAGCTACATTATAATAGTCATACCAACTCTGACTATATTTAGATATCTCTTCTAAATCTTCACGAGTAAGGCTTGGGTCTATCTTTAATAGTTCAGCAATAGGTAATGTTTTAATCTCTCCCCAATAAAAACAATCTTTAAAGTGAGGGTCTTCAGTGTAACTGTACACAACATTAGCCGGGTCTACATATGATATTTGAACTCCAGCTCCAGGTAGGAACTCGTGTTTTGCAACAGACATACCTATAACTGTAGAATCATAGTCTATTTGTTTACGAATATCATCATAATGATTTTCAGAAAACATAGTGTCTATTGCCTCTTCCTCCGCAATTTCAATTGCAGGCTTATAGTTTAGGTTCATGTAAAGAGACAACTCCTCATCAGATGACGGAAGCTCATCGGGGTCCATAATAAATGGGTCTACACCTGTCTGCTCTTGTATCGTAGTCAAGATATCTTTAGCAGCCATTTGGCCCTCTATCATATCTTGATACTTACTTCTTTTTGCTTGAGATAATGCGTCTTGAGCATAAGCCTTAACCTTAAACTCTCGGTCTTGCATACCATTAACAACTATATCTACAAACTTTGGCAATATAGGGACTGGTGTCCAATCTAAGTTTAGATAAGATAAGTCTCCATCTACTGCAATTTCGTTTTTATATTTAGCAATTGATTGCTCCCCTCTTGCGTATAAACGCAGTTTGTGAAAGTCTCTCCATTGATTGTAGTATCTACACTGGTTTCCGTCTTTTTTAAACCATTCGTATTGAATAGCTTGTCCTATCTGTAAACCAAATTCGTTCGTAGCTTTTTCAGCATCAGAAACAAATTGACTTGGAAAGCCTGTAGATGCAATGTCTATTGTAACATCCTTCATCTATCTAATTAATTCACTTAAATTTCCCTTATTTGTATACCTTGCAAAGTTAAGGTTTATTTTTGATTGTTTTTTCTCTACTTGATACATATGCCTTTGTGTTGCCATAACAGCTAATCCAGAACTAATACTGGCATCAAATTTAGTCCTATTATTTATATCAAACTTTGCCCAGTCTTCTAAAGTCCTTGTAAACAACATATTACCCATATCTCCAGATTCCCTAAATTGTCCTTCAAAATCTATACCTACATTTTTTTCTATGTAAGATTCAATTGCAGCAGCGTGAGACTGCTTTACATCCTCAGAACTATTAGGTATACCTCCTAGCTCTTTCTCTGTTTTTGATAGCTTGGACATATGCTTATCAGGTCTGTTCATGGAAAAACCTCTATATCCTCTGTTCTTAAAATGATACAGTAATCTAGGCTTGTTATTCTCCACTAATATTGGCATACCATAAAACACACAAGCCATCAATACTTCTTCAAAAAATATCTCAGCTGTTTGCGGCCTAGCTACATACTCTAAGAAAAACTCATTAGCAGGAGCTTCCTCCATACTAAACTTAGTCATTCCATGTAAAGCTCCATTAGAACCTCCACCGCCGACAGTTCCAGATATATCATAAGAGTCACATCCAAACGCTCCCATATGGTCATTGCCTGGAAACTTAATACCTCTCCTATCAATAACATTATTTTGCAATCCCTTTGATGGTGTCCAGCTAATTAAAAACCTACCTCTCTTGTCAGGACTAAAAGCCACCTTAGTATCTTTAATTCCATTCTGCCAATAAAAGTTCCCTCTTGTTAAGTGGTGTTCTAGTATTAAAGAATCGTTATAGTCTATCTGTTGGTATATCTTTGTAAGATTAAAAAGAGAAGACTTACTCTCATCTCTAAATGCGTGTGACTCTGTTCTAGGAAACTGTCTGTAAAATTCGTTCAGTGCATCCGCATCTGATTTTAAAGAATCTACTTCAGCCTGCCAATAGTCTATAGCTCCGTTAGTAATCCATTCTCCATCAACACCCTTTCGTTTTTCTTTAGGAGCTATAAGAACTGGCTGCCCATACACATCTATAAATCCTTCCATGTTCATTTCCATAGGAATAAACAAAGAATACATACCGCTTTTAGTTTGTCCGTTAGCGTTTCTTTTGTTTACATCAGAATCTTCATAGAGCTTTTTAAAATTACTACCACCTTTATCAAGAGCATTTGAAGTAGAGCCCATCAAACACTTACCTATTATCTTACTACCTAACCTTAAACAAGTCTTAGTGACTCTCCAGTTGTTGAGTATATTATTTGGCTTTATCCACTTACCACTTTCATCATGGACTAACAGCATAAGTTTTTCACCATCATAGGAGTTGTCATCTGTATTTTTCCAGTCAATAGTGGTATCAAGACCCGTAAGCTCTTCATTAACACTATCGTACATATTTTTCTTTGTAATCTTAGATGCAGGTATCCTAAAGGCTAGTTCAGTCTTTGGTTTATCCATACCATCCTGTATGGGTTTAAAAAAGAACGGAAGTCTATTAGATATAGGAACTACCTTATCGGTAAACATCTTTTTAGAATCCGCTCCAGTTTTTGATAATATGCCTACCCTAGAATCTTTTGCTAATGTACCTGCGTTTACACACTCTGAAGAACCCATAAATGAAAACCCTGAACGTCTAATCTTTAAATATATCATACCAAAGGCTCGCTTATCTGCTTTACACGCTTCCCAAAAAATATAAAATATTCTGTTAGCCTCTCTATAATCTGGATAACCTACATCAATTGCTGACCATTGTAGATACATATAATGTGAGCCAGTAATGTAAGTTGGTTTTCCATTATTCATAAACCAATGCCCTTCTTCCCTATTGTCAAATTCAGACTCTATATAATCTACCCATCTTGATTTAAAAGGAGTAGGCATTTCGTTCCATTGAAATATAGAATATATTCTTGACAGCTCCTTTGGGAGTTCTTGTCTTTCCCAATATTGCTCTGATATATTCTTAGACCTTGAGAAACAATCCTTAGGAAGTACAGGTAAACCTACTTTAAGACCTGATATTTCTACAATATCTCCGAGCGTACCATTTTTAGAAATACAAACAAAGTCATACTTGTCGTTATATCCATACTCCCAAGTCTTAGCTCTATTTTTATTAGCCAAAACACCTTTAGGTATGTATCCCTCTAAAACCTTATAGATGCTACCTTGAGCGTCTTTCTGCAAATCCTTGTTTTGTTTCAACTTTAGTATCTGTGTTATGTGATAAGTTTATATTCTCCTGCTCCTGGTCTATCTTATTTAGTATGTCAAAAGCATCAAAGATGGCTAACTTTTTTGTGGCAGCTGCGTTTTTTAATCTGTCTGCTGCTAATTCATCTTCTGGGTCGTGCTTAATAATATCTTCCTTAGCAACTTTAATAAGCTGTTCAACAGCTTTTCTACCAGCTTGAATTATCTGTTTCTTTAGTTCTTCTGAGTTCATTTTCTTTTACTGCATTTAATTGAATATTTCACAGAACCATTGTAATGTGATTATCAAACATTCGATACAACTTTTGACCATCTACATTAAATTCATATTCAGTATCTGGTCTAAAGGTAACTAGGTCGCCTTCTTTTATACCACGCTCTTGTAATGTTTTATTTATATATTTCATTTTACCCATAAGGGGCTCTTCAGCAAAAGGCTTATGTATATAAGATTCAGTAACTGGCACTGGCTCTACAAAACAATACTTATCATGGCAATGCCACTTATTGTTTTTATTATACATATAAAACTGCTGATTGTCTATAAAAAACAAATCATCCATGAAAAAACTTTTGCCGCTTTTCTGCCGACCCTTCATGTCATTATAAAACTTAAAAACATTATGGTGCACTAAAAGAGTATCTCCTGGCTCTATATCTCCTTCGTATCCTAAAGGAGTAGAAACAACAATAGCTTCTCTATTAGAAGCTATATGGTTTTCTTCTGAGGTACTAGTTATAAAATCTACACCTCCTATTTCTTTTGAGTTATTATATCTCTTACCCTTTGTGGGTTTTACTATAAAATAAAAAGGTGACCTCATTAAAAGTTTATATTATATTCCACAGAAATAGGCATAGTTGAATTAAACTCTTTCCATAAAAACACTTCATCTGCTTTTTGAATCCATATTTTTATTGAACCTTTATGCTCGTCTTCTTTTATTAAATGAATGCTGTGTGAACCCCCAAGTATTTCTTGCCCTACAATATAGTGCATTGCACTAGACTTATAGTCCGGACCTATTGATATTTTTCTAATATGCATTGTATTAAATTTATTAATACAAATATATGAATTATTTACCTGGAAGTTTTACTCCTATCTTATCTGCCGTTCTCGCTCCGAAATATCCGCAAAGGACCCATGTCAAAAGAGAGGCTGTATCTGAGGTGTCTAATCCCATATACCATCCCCCAACATAAGCAAGTACTAACACCACTAGAGTTAGCGGCCTTACATTTCTAGCAAGCCAGCTCTGGCTTCCAGAGTCTGCAACCCAACGTCTAGTAACACCATCTATTTCAGCGCGCTCGAGTCTAAGTTTTTCAAGAGCTATTCTTTTGTCTCCTTCACTAAGCTCGTTGTTTCCGCTGATAAGCTCTGAGATAACATTGCCTGGAAGTATAGCATCACCAACAATACCTAGTATTGAAGGCGCTTTCTCAATGAGAAACCTTCCCACACCTGTTTCTTTAAACGGTTTTTTTTCTTTACTCATATCACTCGATATGTAGTTTTACCATTTGTTCGCTCTGCTCTTAGGCAGCGCTTTCTGTTTTCATCTGGGTGGACATAGCTTACATGAATCCAATCTGGATTAGTGTCGTCACCAAACTCCCATATGAGTTGGTCAAAGCTTAAATTATCTTTTATGTATTGGTACATCTCAGCATTTGTTTTATGACCAAGTGTATCATCTAGGTCAATCGCTCGACCCTCACAATGTTGCGAGCGTGAACTTCCACCGATAGCTCGGTTCAATTCTTCGCATCTGTAAAAACTGCTGATTCTTATAGGGCCACCTACATATTTTCTAAGAGGCTCGAAAACATTAACGCTAATGTTTACCATATTAGTAATTTGGTAATCATCAGGTGTGTTTTTAATTCCTAAACGAGTTGCGGTATTAGATTTAATACCTTCTTTATACGATATATGTTCACTTATTCTTTCCATGCATTAAGTACCATTTATGGACTGTGTATCCAATTGATACTAAAAGTAATAAAATTTTTAGTATTACGTCTATATGAGTCATAGAAATTCCTAAAGCTAAACTATTTAAACTTAATATTTTTATATCGTTAATATTCATTATTCTGTTATTAAATCCCAACTTGTTGTTTCTTCATTCCAGATGTACTGTTGCTCATCATCTGGATAAGCCGTAGGAGCTTCCCATAAGCAGCTAGTCTCGTTTAGTGTCCAGCTATCATATGGCTTTGGCGGTATAAACGCATCACGAGTTTCATCGTATGTATATCCTATACCAGCATAGTTTTTTCTAAATGACGTTCCTCCATTTACATGAACTCCACCTATTGTATTGTAAGAAGTTCTTTTGCAAGTTTGATTATGAAGATTACCATAGTAAACCTCCCAATCTACATCACCGCCTTCGTCTTTGCCAGTAATAACCTGAGTCACTATATTATTTAAATTTAAAATTGTGTAGTGTGCCATATTAACTAAAACTTATATTATCTGAACCAGATTTAAAAATAGCTATTTTATCCGAGCCATCTGTTCCGTGTACTACTGTTAAACCCGCTCCAACTGTCATTGTTCTTGTATTTGGGTATCTTACTATGACAACACCAGACCCACCAGACCCACCGCTGGTTCCCCCTGCCCTTGCTGTACCACCAGCACCACCGCCAGTATTTGCCGTACCCGGCGTTCCAGAACCCGTTGTATATTGTCCGCCACCTCCGTAACTTGTAGGCGCAGCTGTATATGGAGAACTATAAGGAGACCCTGCTCCTCCACCTGAGTACCAAACATTTGTTCCCCCTACACCTTGACCTACATTTGCCGTGGTTACTGCCAAAGAAAATGGTGCTATAAGAACTACAAGTCCATCACCTCCTTGAGCGCCTACAGCATCATTGTTGTTGTTACCAGCACCTACTGCTCCAGCTCCTCCACCTCCAGGTCCTGTATAACTTCCTGTAGATGCCCCGCCATCATATCCTTGATTAGCAGTTCCTGCGCCACCATTTGATGATTGATTTCTAGTACCGCCACCGCCACCAGAACCTCCTGCTCCACCAGTTTGTGCATTTCTAGCAGCATTCACTCCACCGCCATAGCCACCGCCATCAGAGGTAATAGTTGAAAAAACAGAATTAGAGCCTGTACCTGAACTTCTATCATCTGTTCTTGAACCAGTTGCTGCTCCTCCAGCTCCAATTGTAACAATATAATCTCTACCTGTTGTAAGTGATAAACTACTTTCAGCGATTGAGCCACCTCCTGAGTTAGAGCCGTAAGAAGTCCTTAAACCTCCAGCCCCAGCACCACCGGTTCCTCCATCATAAGTAGACATACCGGCCGAGCCACCGCCACCTGCTACTACAAGAAAGTCAGCTGAAAGTGAAATAGGAACTGGTGAATCTGCAACCTGAATCCAATTAGCTCCATCATAATACTCTACTTTATTATCAGTAGTGTTGTATCTCATCTCTCCATTAGAAGGAGACCCAGGTCTTTCGGCTGTTGTGCCAGATGTCAACTGAATAGCTCCGGTATTATCATTAAAAGCTAAAAAGTCTGTACTTGATATATTGGTGGTAGCCATATTTTGTTTTTTATTCTTCTTCTTCTATTACTACTAAATCCCAAGTTTGAGCCTCTTCATTCCATGTATAAATATCTGTAGAACCTTCTTCAACAGTTGGATATGGAACTGGAGAATCCCAATCCCAAGTAGTTTCATTTAAAGTCCAAGATGGAAAAGGTTGTTCAGGTATAAAAACATTATTTAATGCGTCATAACTCATCCCAACTCCAGCGTAACGCGCTCTCATATTTCCGTTATAAGAAGTTTGTAACCAAGTTGTGTCTTGTCCATACAAACTCTTACAAAAGTCAATACCAAGTTGCTCGCTTTCATTTCCTTCTGAATCTAATAATACAGAATTATTTAAAACAATGACTTGCTGTACTACATTGTTTGAATCTAATTTTGCAAAATGTGCCATAATTTAATTATTTAAGCCGTATAACTACCGCTACCGTTATATATTAATATTGTATCGCTACCGTCTGTACTGACTGTAGGCGAACCTGTTGTTGTGCCTGAATATGTAGATGTGTCCATTCTTAGTATTACTACTCCAGAACCACCTGCTCCAGCGCCTGCATTAAAGCCGCCACCTCCACCGCCTGAACCACTATTTGCAGTCGCTGAAGTTCCGGGAGCGGAATTATTTCCTCCGCCATTTCCTCCGCCGGCTTTTCCAGCACTTGCAGGGAAACCAGCTCCACCGCCACCGCCGGCTCTGAGTACTGCGGCTCCAGTTATAGAAGATGAAACTCCATCTCCAGCTGCTCCAGAAGCATTCTGGTTATTGGTCGCACCAGCCGCTCCAGAGCCACCTCCACCAGTACCAACGTAATAATTTGAAGCTTGTCCATTACCTCCAGGATAACCTTGATTAGCAGTTCCTGAACCACCGCCTTGGTATTGATTAGATGCACCACCTCCTGAACCTCCAGGATAACCATTACCGGGGGGTTTTTTCCCACCTTTACCGCCGCCGACAGAAGTTATAGTTCCAAATACGGAATCTGTTCCATAGGCATTACCGCCACCGCCTGCTCCAACCGTTATTGTGTAAACCGTTCCTGAAATTGCCACTATATTTAATTCTGCTGGGCCGCCGCCACCAGATTGTCCAATAGAAGTTCTATATCCTCCAGCTCCACCGCCACCGCCTCTTTTAGTTCCGCCGCCACCGCCGCCGGCAATAACTAGAAAGTTAATTTTTGGTAAACCATTAGTGCTCATTGGAACCCACTCAGTCCCATTATAATATTCAAACACACTAATAGCATCTACATTTGATATAGAAGTATTATTTCTAATCATTCCAGTTACAGCAGTTCCTGTATACGAGGATGAACCCGATGGCATTTGAAATGCTGAATTGTCTGAGTTTAAATCTACTACTCCTCCTCCTATTTTAGTTGTTGCCATATCTAAGCTGTATAAGAACCGCTGCCGGTGTAAATTAAAATTGTATCGTCACCCTCTGTTACTACAGATGGATTGCCAGTTGTTACTCCAGTATAGCTGTCTGTGGTCATTCTTAAAATACAAACTCCAGAACCACCATTATACGACCTTGCGCCACCGCCACCTGTATTGGCAGCTCCGGCGCTATAAGAACCTCCACCGCCAGGACTTACAGGGCCATAAAGAGGATTTGGTGCTCCACTCCAAGTGCTACCACTAATCCAAATTGCAGCGCCTCCACTAGCATAATAAACATCAGTCCCACTTACGTCTCCAACTGAATAAGTTGCTGCATTAGTAGAGTTTAAAATATCTACAGCTAAACCTAAGCCACCTGAAATTGTCTGATAGCCAGTAGGACTATATCCTCCTATACCTGCGCCTCCAGCTCCTCCACCAGAACCAAATACAACTCTTGAAGGATAAGGTTCACCTCTACTTTGCCCGCCAGGATAACCTTGGTTAGTTGTTCCTGTTCCTGCACCTCCAACATACCCAGGGTTGGTACTGGGGACAAGTCCTCCTCCACCTCCTGAACCTCCAGGTAAACCGGTCGCAGTAGTACCAGGTGTGTATATATTTAAGGCAGAACCACCTCTACCACCTCCATCTGCATATAGATTAGTAGAAGGGTTGCTTGATACGATTGATGAATCACCCCCCATTCCAGGAGCATAATGATAATCGCTACTGTAATTTCCACCTGCACCTATTGTAATTACATAAGTTTCCCCTGCTCCGGAAAATGGACTTAAAACAGGTCCGCCACCGCCTGAAACTGAGCCATAAGAAGTTAATAAACCTCCAGCTCCTCCAGCTCCATTTGAGCTACCGCCACCGCCGGCAACTAATAAAAAATCCATAAAAGCTATGGGTACAATCAACCTCCAATCTGTACCGTTATAAAATTCAAACTTATTCAAATCTGTATTATACCTAAAATCTCCAGAATTTGGAGAAGCAGGTCTTTGAGCAGTAGTTCCAGCGGCCCATGGCAAAGCTCCAGAGTCTCCGCTCAAATCTATTAAGTTGTTAGGGACTTTTGTTGTTGCCATTTATTACTGTGTTATTACTACTTCAATTCCGTTTGTTGATGTCGTTGGAGGTGGCGTTACAAAAGTAAGCGTTGTTCCAGACACACTATAGTTTGCCGTACCTCCAGAATCAACAGAGTTTTGATACACCCCACTTATAAATATGTTTAGATTGTCAGCTGAGCTTACAGAAGTAGACAATGTAAAAGCAGTCGCAGAATTGTTTCCTGTAAACTGGTCTTTGATGACTGTCGTTCCAGCCGAACCTTCTATTGTAATTTCCGTTGCAGAAGTTTGAGTAAGTGTTATTCCTGTTCCCTCTGTTAGATTTACCACTGAATCAGTTCCTGTAGCAGCATCTAAATTTAAAGGGACACTAGAACCTGCTTTTGCTCCAGCTCCTAACGTATATGTATCTCCAGGAGCTGTGTTAGTTAAAGTAACTACATCCGCAGCCTGTGTTATTGAAAGACCTGTACCTGGAGTTAATGTTATATTAGTATCCGCTCCCGCTGCCGCATCAAGATTTACATCTACACTTGAACCATTCGTAGAAGTTCCAATAGTGTAAGTATCTCCTACAACTGTAGAAGCAATTGTAAATCCATTCCCTGCTCCATCATCGGTTAAGCTGATATCATTACCAGCAGTAATTGTAATTAAATCCGTAGATGAATCACTTCCTGTTAATGTGATTGTTTCATTAGCTCCAGCTTGTGCAGTACTAACTGTATAAGTAGTGTCAGTACCTACTAGCCCTACTGGGATTTGAACATTGTCTGTGTTTTTGTAACCAACTAAATAATCTATATCAGATGTTGTTGCGCCTACGTTAAATTCTGAAAATTTTATTGCCATTTTACTGTCCTTCTGTTATTAAATCTTGTGCCGATGCATCTTCACTAATCATTTGCACTCCTATTTCGCTTATTATATCTGTGCTTCCGATAGGAGGGGCCTGTGAAATCAGGTTTGATGTTATCGATATTGCTATCCAATTTACTAATCCCATCGCTTATATTTTACCACA
>Ga0315320_10001144_pt1 | contig 21949 bp, 23 predicted proteins | sample M140m21515metaG_FD_203458 | JGI IMG/M metagenome (GOLD analysis project Ga0315320, IMG submission 203458) | Ammonia-oxidizing marine archaeal communities from Monterey Bay, California, United States - M1 40m 21515 | ecosystem: Environmental > Aquatic > Marine > Coastal | place: USA: California... | reverse complement strand
CAAACCCACGGTCCTGATGTAGGGGCAGAGTTCATCAACAGAATGACTAAGATGACAATAGCGATTTGTACCTCGATGGGATTCACTACGGGTATTGATGATGAAGACTTGCCTCCAGAGGCGAAAGCTGCTATCGCAGAAATTAACAAAACAGCCAGCGATAATGTTAACATTGAATTAGAAAAATTTGGTAAAGATGGTCGCAGGTATGAAACAAGGCCTGGTAGAACTGCTGAAGAAACACTTGAAGAAAATATTCTCAACATATTAGATTCAGGTAAGGCAGAATCCGGAAAAGTAGCTAAAGAATTCCTTGGTGACGACAACTCTGCTGTATTAATGGCAACATCTGGTGCTAGAGGTTCTATGGATAACCTAGCTATGATGGCAGGCTCAATTGGTCAACCTAAGGTTAGAGGTAAAAGGCTAGAAAGAGGATACCAAGAAAGAGTTCTAACACACTTTAAGAGAGGAGTCAAAGGGGCTGAAGAGAAAGGTTTCGTTTCATCATCATTCAAGAGAGGACTCGAACCAACAGAGTTCTTCATGCTTTCAGTCTCTGGAAGGGAATCTTTAGTCGATACTGCAGTACGTACTTCTAAGTCAGGATATATGCAACGTAGATTGATTAACGCTATGGATGATTTGAAAGTGGCAAACGATCATATGCGTTCAGTTAGGAATACAGCAGATAGAATTATTCAATTCGAGTATGGAGAGGATAAAGTTGATCCTGCTAGGAGTAGAAAGGGTGAACCATTCGACGTAAATCAAGTTCTGGATGATGCATTAGGGGGTGTTAACTGATGGTAGTAAAGAGTGCAACAAAAAAGAAGTTGATGGATTTAGGAATCGAAGAAGAATATGCTCATAAATTAGCTGATGATAAAAAATGGGATGACGTTAAAGTATTAACCTCATCGCAAATAGCTCAGATATGTGGTACTGACTCAGGTACTGCTACAAAAATCTTTGAAGTAATGGCTGGATCTTCCAAAGCCGCTCAGAGAGCAGCAGCTAGGATTGATAAGACATTATTGAGAAGAAAGGCTGCTAGAAGAAGTAGAAGTTCTAAAAGAGCAACTTTGCCTATTCAAACCTATGACACTGAATCAAAAATGATTCAGATTCTCAGAGATGTTGATGTTGAATCTGAATTATATTCTCAGTTAACTGATGCATCTGTTAAATTAAATGCACCAATGTCTCCGAGGATTATTAATGACTTAGTTAATGCTCTAATAGCGAGAGGAGATACAAAATTAACTCCTGCTAAGGCGAAGAAAGTAGTCTCTTCCGCTAACGAACATCTCAAGAATTCTAGAGTTGATCCACATGAAGCAGTTGGAATTACAACCGCTCAATCAATTGGTGAACCTGGTACTCAAATGACAATGAGAACGTTCCACTATGCCGGTGTTGCTACTGTTAACGTAACACAAGGTCTTCCACGTATTATTGAAATCGTAGATGCTAGAAAAGTTCCTAAAACTCCGACTATGAGAATTTACCTTGATGAAAATAATGCTAAAGGTAAACCTCTTCGAACTAATCAGAAATTAGTTCAGGAAATTGCAGCTGGTTTAGAAACAACAACAACTCGTGATATAGCAAATATTGATGTAGATATTACACAGAGACATATTATCCTTTCACTGAATAATCCTAATCTTCGCGTTAAGAAAATGAATGGTGCCGAAGTTCGCGATAAATTATCTCGTGCATTAAGGCTCTTCGTTCAAGCAGATAATGATGATAAGCCCAAGACTTTGAAGATAATCCCTGGTGTTGCTAAAGAGGAAGAACTTGCAACTTTATCTAGTGATCCGCCTACATATACGGCTTTACTTCAATTAGAAGAGAAAATCAAGAAATTACGATTGAAAGGTCTTCCAGACATTATGAGGGCTAACGTACAAGGACCTAACGCTGAAACTGGTGAATACTATATTTCAACGATAGGCTCTAATCTTTCTAAAGTCAGCGAATACGCTGGCGTAGATAGATCAAGAACCTATACTAATAATATCACTGAAATTCATGATTATCTCGGTATAGAAGCTGCACGGCAAGCCATAATTAATGAAATGCTTCTGACACTTGAAGGAGCAGGTCTAGATGTTGATGTTAGACACCTATTGATGGTTGCTGATGTAATGACTAGTGAAGGAGAAGTCCGTGCCATAGGCCGTCATGGAGTTAGTGGTACAAAGCACAGTATACTTGCAAGATCTGCATTCGAAGTAACTGTAACACACCTCCTTAGAGCTGGAATTATTGGTGAAAGAGATGAACTAAGAGGAGTCACTGAGAATATTATTGTTGGACAACCTGTTTCTTTGGGAACGGGTAGTGTTGACTTATTTTACATACCAGAGGATGCATAGGGGGATTTTTTATGGATTTAGCAAGACAATTAAAACAAGGAATTAGTACAGGAAATTTACTTTTCGGACAACGACAAACAAAAAGTGCCTGTGCAAAAGGTGATGCTAGAATGGTTTTAGTAGCCGCAAATTGCCCTAAAGAATATATTTCGGATATAAAACAAAATCATCCAGATGTAACTCTCCATCAAGTTACTTTAGTGAATAGGCAACTTGGTGCTGCATGCGCTAAGCCATTCCCAGTGAGCGCTGTTTGCATATTAGATCCCGGGCAGAGCGAATTACTTTCTCTCTCAATGAATGTTTGAATATTTTACAATAGTCAATAATATAGAGTATTTATCTCAATATTGATAGTTCTTTTGAAATGATGTAGGTATACCGGATGGTATGGAAGATATTGTTCGAGCCATTCTTAATTCTCGAACAGTGAGTTTAGAACCAGCCGTGAAAAATTTCAATATATATGGTTTCAAATGCCTTGGTGTGGCCGAAAAGCTTGTAGATATCGAGAATATGGATGACTCATTGGTATATATTTGGCATGTGAAGTCAGACATATTGCCCGTTTCTAGAAACGAAATTGAAAGATGGTCGATTGACGCCCCAGGTAATAGGCATTGGATATTGAGTGAAAGAGAAATTAGTGCTGATTTATTCAAAATTTTCCCTAATGATTTCAAAGTAATTACCTGGGGTCCTGATAAATTATCTATGTGGATAGGAGAATCAGTATTGAGAGGAGATTTAATTGTTAATAGTAATTCTAGCAATAGTCTAGAACAAAATTTTACTAATGAAGATACTGTATTCAAAGAAAAAATACGTATTATAACTCTTAATCCCATTATTAATCTAGAAGATTGGTTAAGTAATGAACCCTCAGGTTCACTAAATTCTATTCCTGTGTTTTTAGTAGTTAAACTATGGAAAATTTCTGGTTCAATGATTGGCCCAGATTCTGTTAAAGACACTAAAAGATGGTCTTTTATTGAAGATCCATGGATGAATAAGATTTTTTCTTATGATGATGGTCAGATTTTTCAAAATCCACCTAATCTTCGCCAATTCCAGCCTTCAGAGAGCAAATGGTTCACCTTGGAAATGCTGAAGTCAAATCTTAAACCATTACTTGATTATAGGAAGAAAGAAAAACCCGGTGATGGTAATGATTTAGTAAAATCAACCATGCTTGAGTGGTGGAGAGTAGACCTTCAATCTCTAGATTTAGACTTTGAGTATGCTCAAATACCTGCATGGAAATTAATATTTGAAGATGGTGAAGAGAAAATTCTCCATAGCCACAATGGTAAGGCTTACAATTTATAGATTAGTTTCTTTGTAAAGCCATTAGTTCTTCTGTTGACAGAGTGTCTCCTGACATTAATCTCGACATTAGGTCTGTAACTCCAAGTTTGCCACCGTCATCATGTTCTAAATTCTTTTCTTGCGCATTCATTGCCTTGAACAAGTCTTGTATGGAATGAATACTTCTCAACGATACAACATATTTATTGTGCAATAAGTCCGCTTCTCTTTTCGAACGGATCACCCCTTCTTGAGATGAATTTGCTTTCGCCCTCAATCTATCTACTTCTTCCGATAATTCAATCATTAAATCATGAGATTCTTGAGCTGTAGTGACAGCATCCTCAACAAGTCTGTGTGCTTCTTCTTGCAATCTTGCAGCCTTTCTTATTTGTGATTCTAACTCGGAAAAAATATTCTCTTTCTTTTGTTGTTTGACTTCTTTCAATTCTTGATATAATTTTTTCATTTGTCTTTCAAAGTTTCTTTCTTTGCCATCGAAATGGCCATACATTAACTTCTTGTCCATCTTTTCAATTTCACTCCGGATAGTCCTCTCATTTCGTTTCTTGTCCTTTTTCTCGACTTTTTTATTTTCTTCAGCAGGTTTCTTTTCTTGTAGTTCTGCTCTAAGTTGTTTTAAAGAAGTCGATCTCTCTGCACGAATAATCTTCAATTCCTTAACCTTTGAATTTGCTTCATCTCTGATTAGTTTCTGATTTTGAACTTCGCTAATTAATTCCTTGACCTGCCTATTTATTTTATTTCTTTCTGTTAAATATTTTTTAACTTTAGCATTCCAACTATCTCTATCCTCTCGAAATTCAGAAAGTTTCTCATCTAGTGATGTACTTTTAGGTGTGAGAACTTCTCTTACCTCTTCAAAATCCATCATTTGCTAGCACCTGTCACATTGCCCGAGTTAATGCCATCATATAAGGGCATAGGGAGGATGTAAAATGGGCAACTGCTCAATCATCTCTTTTAGAAACTCGTGAACCCAATCGTGCTCCACCTCTGGCAACTCCAAGTCTTCGATGTTGTTTCTTTGCTTTATTTTTTCTAGCAGACTTTTTCTTAGGTTTTGCAGTATTATTTTTTGTTAATTCTGCTAAGCCTCCTGTTCGGAGTAATGCACCTAATTCTTGTGTATTAAGAGAGTCACCACTTGTAGCTTTCTCCTTCACCTCTGAGATTTTTATCGGCTTACCTCTACTGCTAGTCAATTTAAGATATGTTTTTAGACGATTTGATTCTTTCCTCAATGCCTTTCTCTCTACAGAGATATCATCTAATTGTGAATCGATTCTTTTAATCCTTTTACTAATTTTTCTAACATCTGACCGATTAACATTGCTTGAATCTCCCTGTCCTTCTGATGACGATGATTCTCCGTCTTTTCCCTTTGGAGAATCTTTCCTGGTAGCATCTAACTGCTTAGTAATCTCTCTAATTTCCTTAATATGATTCACATAATCTTCATGAAATTTTTCCGACTCTTGTTTTCTTACATATGCTGCTTGAAGTTCGAAGAATCTTTTGAACATATCAATTTCTCTATGGAGTGTTGGCACTGCAGTCAAGTCATTATCAATAGTAACTAATCTCTGATGTGTTTCAGCCATCCATTCTGATAGAATACTAGATGGTGGCGGTATTGATAAATTAACCGAATCTCTCTTTTTCCTAGCATCTTCAGCAAATTTTCTAGATTGATGAAATCTCTTTAATAATCCTCTTCTTTCATCACTAATAGCTTCATTTTCACCAACAGTTTGACGCAATGATTTTACAATTTCTACTTGATTTTTCCTTTCATTTCTCAATGATTTATGCTCATCTTCAATTGTTCTAATCTCACGTTCTATTTTATTACATAGCAACTTTACTTCTTTATGTGATAGTTCTTCTAAATCAGAGAAAATCCCCTCTTGAGGTTCTGAATCATTCATTCTTCTTCCTCCTTTTTCTTTTTATCAGATGTTTTTTTATCTTTTTTACTATTACCTTTCTTTCTAGCGAAAGATGAATCTCCTCCTTCAGCAACCTTTCTTTGCGCAGATAATAAATCTTTGAATCCATCACCTAATTCGCCAAATCCTTTATCCAACCTTCTCTCCCAATGCTCTACTGCTTTATCGGACTGTGTTAGCAATTCCCTTGCCCTGTCTAATTGTCTTCTAATTTCACGCAGTTCGTCTCTAATTTTTTTCTGTTTATCATGTTGTGGTTGTGCTTTTTCGACACCATCAAGCATATTTCTATGTGATTTATCTGCTAGTCGATATAGTGAGTTCATTTCTCTCCTTGCATCTATGTATGTGACCATTTCAGGATTTAAATCCCTTCTTTGTTTAAGCCACTTGTCATTTTCTTCGATCAATTTTTTTCTTCTATCTAACAACTTTCTTTCAGCCTTATGGTCTAAGGCAGATGTTTGTATTTTCTCTTCAATGTCTTCTATTTCTTCAAACATTTTTTCTTTCTTCCAAGATGGATCAAGATTAATCATTCCATCATTCTGGATTAATTTCTCTCTACTTTTTTTAACTATTTTCAATAATTCATTTGCTTTTTTTTGCGCTTTATTCCTTTCTTCCTTCAAATCACTGACTTTAGAATTTATATTTTTATTGATTTCTAAAGCTTTTTTTGCTTTAGGTGCAAGATTTTGTTCTTCAGCTTCTAAAGTTCTAATTACTGTAGGTAATTGTTGTTTTAGCAATTGTCTACGTGCAAGAAGAGACCTAGCCATCTCTTCGGGCGTGACAGCGAGAAGCTCATCTGTGTTCATAGTGTGCGGGGCTAACCAAAGTTATCAATAAAGGTCACTATGTGACCTCGAAGAGGGGTTTCATTCATACGGTTGTTCTTGTCGAGTATAATCCAATGACCCGAAGAACAACTGTTTCTTCTTTGAAGGTTTTATTATTATTGTCAATAATAATGATTATTTTTTCTTCTAATACGTCTGCTTCAGAGACGGATTTTGATATTTCTAATGATAACACTTGGTCGGTTGAATATTTGGACGGAACTACAATGGAAAACACAGGTAATAATTCTGCATCAGATGGTGATGTCATAGCATTGAAAATTCAGGTTTTCAACACAAATCTTTCTTCAGAAAATGCGTATTGGAGTTTTAGTTTTGGTTTTGGTGGCCAATGGTATGGGGGGAACTCAGGAATGTTAATCGGCAATATGTCTACGAATGATGTTGAAATTTCTTTCGGCCCAGTTACTGAGGGTTATATTCTCTGTAAGTTAGAGATTGATAATACACTTGAAAATGAAATTCTTGAAATTAGAGTTGGCCCAAACCCTGTAAATTTTTCCTCTGCAGGTTCAGATGAGATTGTAATTATTGGTCAACCAATACATGTTGGAGATGAATTAACTGCATCAATATTGGTACATAATAAAGGTTCTACCAGTGATTCAGTTAGATTAGAACTAACTAAAGACGATGGAACAACTCTTATGAATGGTAATTTCATTACAATTTCTCCAGGCTCTAGTAGAGAGGTTTCAGCAAATTTTATTCCACTTTTATCGGGTACATTAAATGTTGATTGGAAAATATTTTCCTCAAATGGTGGTATTGATGTATCTCTTAATGGGAGCACGAATATTGAGGTTAGGAAATCACAAGATATTTCCGTGGAATTAGAAGAGATTACTTGGAATCTAGAAGATGGACTTGATTTAGATGTATTAATTTCTCTCAGTTCTGGCTTGAATCGAAGTATGGAAGTAGGAGTTTTTATGAAATCAGGGAATGAATATAATGATTATCAAAAATTCACTATTGAAATGAATCCTGGTATAAGATATATAAATTTGAATCTTGGCCATCCTGATGCGAGTCGATTAAAAGTGGTTGTAAGTCCAAATGGATGGCTCCCTTTGAATGGAGATGGGGAAGCAAGCATTGAATTAATTCCGCCGTTAGTTTCTCCTTCTATATTGATTGCAGGTACATCTCCAACAACGGTTTCTGCAGGTGATACTTTTACAATTGACTATACTCTCGAAAATACCGGAGGGGCTTCCTCATCTACTGGATTTCTGAGAGTGATTGGCGTCGCAAATTTTCTCGTGTTCACTGAAGTTAGCATTCCTTCGATAGATCCTGGTAATGATTATTCAGGGACTGTAGAATTCACCTCTTGGGAGTATTCTCAAACTACTGATATTGAATTTATTTGGGAAATGGAAGATTTAGTAGTTAGAAACCAAACCTCGGTAGTAGTTGAAACCGGGACCAGCACTAGTTTTTCACTTCCATTTAGTATCTATGCTGCAATCTATGGCGCCCTAACAGGATTAGCTATTGTTATGACTTCTCTAGTGGTTTTCAGAGCAATTTCGCTACGAACACCTTCAACTGATTCGAAATTATTTAGAGGTAATTTCTTGAATAATAGGATTCCAAAAAATAATGATTTAGAATTAAAGAAGGAAGTATCCTGCCCCTCTTGCAGTCAGAGATTAAATATCCCCATTGATCATAATGGCTCAGTAAAATGTCCCGCCTGCTCAATGCAATTTTCACAAAAGAGTTCTACTCAAGAGGAGATTGAAGATAGTTCAAGTATAGAAAATTTTGATGATGAAGTTATTATTTCTGAATATGAGGCAATGTCGAGTAATGATTTATTATCTTGTCCTAATTGTGAACAAACTCTTAGAGTTGCACTCGATAAGAGGCCTGTTAGGTCACGTTGTCCGGCATGTAGAGTTGAGTTTATAGCAAAAATTGGTTGAGGTCATATATGTCTGATTTGAGTGAGTTTGAAGAAATGTATCTCAAACGAATTTTTGAAGCTCATTCCGAAGAACCTGGTGAAATAGTAAGAACTACGAAATTAGCAGTTCTTATGGAAGTGAGTCCGGCATCAACTACTGAGATGATTCAAAGACTTGCAGTAAGAGATTATGTTACATACATTCCATACAAAGGATGTAGATTGACTTCCGAGGGGTTTAAACACGCATCCAGAATTAAGAGAAGAGAAGAATTATTAAAAATTTTGTTAGCAGATATAATCAGATTTGAAGGCGACGTCGATACAGTCGCATGTAAGATTGAGCATAGTATTGATGAGAAATTAGAAGCATCTATAGATCGAATGTTGGGTTATCCTGAGAGAAATAAAGATGGTTTAATGATCCCTACAGTAGATAGAAGAATGATTACTTCTACAACCAATACTCTCTTGCCCTTATCAGCACTGCCCGAAGAAACACCCTCAATTATTGAATTAATTTATTCTAGTAGTGTTGCGATAAAAACGCTGGAAAATGCAGGTGTTAAAATTGGTAATAGTATAGTCAAGAAATCGAATAAGTTTTTTTGTGAAGGCTCTGAAATTACTTTTTCGAGAGAATTAAGCTTTAAAATTATAGTTCGAGTCCTGTAGGAGATAATAATGTCGGATATTCAAGATACGTTTGATATTCTTTCTATCGAAGAGAGTGTCAAAGCTCCCTCAGCACCTGAGATTGACGATATTTCTCCGAAAATTAATGATGATGGAAATTTTGATTTAAACGAGATTCAAAGATTACAGGAATATGAGAGAAACCTTGTCAAGTTAGATAGACTTTTCATCAGTAGAGGTGCCAGATTTATATCCATAATACCAATTTTAGTAATTTTACTGTATGGTTTTGCAGAATCATTTACTGGTTCCGAACCCGAATGGTGGATAAATCATGTCTTACCTGTCATTCCATTCAATATCACTATTGAAGTAGGATTTTACTCTCTAGCATTTTTCTTTATTATAGCGGACTTAGGTCTTCTATGCTTACTTTTATTGCTCTTATCAGTCTCGAGAAGAATTTTTAATATCCAATCTAATTATCTTACAAAGACAGGTCTAACATTCAAAAGTGCTCATGGTTATGCAGAGATGAAAGAAACTATAGAAGGATCATTTAGACAAGTTATAGCGACTACTTTTCTAATGTTTCTTTCTGGTATATTTTTAATTTCAAGCCTTCAATTTTCTGATTTTGTCAGTGGAAATTCCGTCTTACTATCATTCTCAACAGGTTTTCTTTTATCCGGTCATGGCGTTCATATGGTATCTAATCGTTCGAGATTTAATACATGTGAAACTTGGGGGATGATGGACTCTTTTTCACCACCGATACATCCTGCTTTATTGAAAAGACCATTTAGCGACGTAATTAGTGCTCATGTAGATCCGTTTCTTTCTGTACGTATCTCGGAATATTTGCGCTCAATACAACATTCTGTCAATGAAGGAAATAGTATCTCTGAATTACAAGAAAAACTACTTCATTTACTACATTTAAGAAGAGCAGGATATTTGGAGGAAGAGGATTTCCGTTCAGAACTTGAAGTAATGATGCCCTTAGATATCATTGATGAATTATTTCGACATCCTGAATTGGGTGAAGAAACTTGGGATCGTTTAATCATTAGGGCGAAAGATAGATGCGCATCTTTTTTCAGACTTCATGATCGTTTGAGAATGAAAATAGACACCGGACTTAATCACGAAATTTGGTTTGATGTTGATATGGAAAATCTCGTCGTGGGACAAGCAAATTTATTTGCTTATGTTTTGAATAATGGCTCTGAGCCAGCAAATCTAATTCTAAAGATTCAAACTCCTGATTTTAGGCCTTCTGAATGTGTTTACAAGATTAGAGTGGATTCTAGTAATGAACTACTAAATAGTATTGATAACGACTCTTTTGTACAGAAACTACCTCTGATTATAAAATCAACAGAAATAATTTGGCAGAGCCTGTTGCCTGAAGAAACAGGTGAAGCTACAGTTACTGTAAGGTTAGAAGATGAAGATGGAAACTTACTTAGTGGTAGAGTGCTAACTGTACAAAATAGAGCAGATTTATTTACAAGATTAAGAATTTCAATTGGTGCAATCTTCTTGGTAGGCGCAGGAATAGCGATTGTTTCACCAATATTACCTCTATTTACATCTCTTCTTGGCCTATGAATCGAGTAGTTTCATTGAAGAAGGGTTCCTCTCTCGGCGACCTTGTGAAGGATGAGCAGCAGAAGCCTGAGGATGATCTTAGAACACGGTTACATGCTATGGAAACAAAAATTCGTAGAATGAAAGAACAAAGAAACTCATTCAACGAAGATGCACGCAGAGCCGCAGACTCAAGAAATGCTTTGCAAGAGCAAAGTAAGGAAATCCGTGAATCTATTAAAGAAAAGTTAGATGAACAGAAGAAAGTCAGAGACCAAGCTCAACTCTGTAAAGCGAGAAGAGATGAGATTCAAAAACAAATTAGAGAACTGATTAATCAAACTAGAGGACGTAAAGATGAAGCCAAAGGAACCAAATCTGTAGTTATCGAATTATCTGAGACTCTCAATGAAATAGAAAAAATTGAGAATACTATGATGACAGACGGCAGATTGATCTTAGAAACTGAAAATAAATTACTCAAGAAATTAAAAATATTAATCTCAAAGAGAGATAAATTAATGCCAGCAGTAAAGGATTTCGAGGCAATTAATATCGATATAGGGGATATGGACGGTTCAATAAAATTACTTAAATCCGAAGCAGATAAGGCTCATCAAGAAATGATTGATTTCCACAAGCAAGCTGATTTAATTTGGGAAGAGGTTAAACCTATGCTTGCTGAAAGAGATTTTTTACGAGCAGAATCAGATAGGTTTCATTTAGCATATGTGGCTAACAGGGAATCAGCTAATGAAGTACATGAAAATATGAAGGAGTTAATTAGCCAAGTAAATGAAATTAGAGATGAAATGAAAGCGGCTGAAGAAGAGCGTGTGAAAGTAATTAAAGATCATAATCAATCTGTTAGGGATGCCCTAAAACTACCAAGCGAAGACGAAGGGATGGCGGATTCCTTAGCGTCTCAATTAATCAACAGCGGCTCATTAACATTGGGTGGTGTTTTGACAGGAGATTCTAAATCACCTATTTCTAAAAATATGAGAGGAAAAAAGCATTCTCGTAAACTTGGAACAACTCGTGGTAAGAAATAGTTACCATCCTCTTTTTTCCATTCTGACATCTAACGTCTCAATTTCCAAACCAGGCATTGGTTCTCCAATCATTGAACTTGCTTCTGCTACTGAATCAGGGTCTTGATATCTGTGAGTTGCTAGAACAATCGCTTCAGCGGTCGTCTTAGGATCAGAGCTTTTGAATATCCCCGAACCAACAAATATTCCATCCATTCCATGATTCATCATCAGCGCTGCATCTGCTGGTGTTGCAATTCCACCCGCTGAAAATGTTACTACTGGTAATCTTTCCATTTCTACTACTTCATGTAATATTGATTTAACTTCATTTCTTAAATCAGAAGTTTTACCAAAAGGTGTTTTTGCTATGCTAATATCAAATTCAGAAACATTCGGCATTCTGTTAAATCCTTTCATAATCACATCAACCATATTTTCAATACCTTCTGAATCAGAATTTTTTGCATGATAAATTTCTTCCTTGACTAATCTAGCATGTTGAACAGCACTGACCACATTCCCGGTTCCTGCCTCACCCTTTGTTCTAATCATAGCAGCACCTTCTGCAACTCTTCTAATGGCTTCTCCAAGATTTGTACATCCACAAACAAACGGAATCGTAAAATCACTCTTTACAATATGATAAAATGGATCTGCTGGAGTAAGAACCTCTGACTCATCAATCATATCTACACCGAGTGATTGTAGAACTTTAGCTTCATCATCATGTCCAATTCTAGCTTTAGCCATTACAGGTATGCTGGTAGTTTCAATTATTTCTTTAATCATATCAGGATGACTCATTCTTGCGACTCCACCCTGTGCTCTGATATCTGCAGGCACTCTTTCCAAAGCCATTACAGATACTGCCCCAGCATCTTCAGCGATGTGAGCCTCTTCTGGCGTAACTACGTCCATTATGACCCCACCTTCTTGCATTTTTGCAAATCCTCTCTTCAATAAGGATGTACCATGTCTCATGTCTGTAAAGTTGAATCTTCCATTCATAGCCATTCCTCAAGGTTATCATTGATGAACCTATGTTCACAAAATGTTAATTTCGAAATCTAATTATCTGCCAGGACAGGAGAATCTCCCTCAGCTATTGGCAAATCTGGTGCCTCGTTTTCATTCTTTTCTAGCCAGTGTGCCTGCTCATCAGGTAAGTCAGTATCTGCAAAGATTGCCTCAACCGGGCACTCAGGTATACAAGCAGCACAGTCTATACATTCATCGGGGTCAATTACAAGGTAATTTTCATGTTCTCTGAAAGCTTCAACCGGGCATACAGCTACACAATCTTGGTACTTGTGCATTACACAAGCATCTGTTACTACGTGGGTCATATTACCTCGTGTGAAGTAATACATAAGAATACTTGTATTAGCTACAATGTTATATTGTAATTAGTATGAGTTAATTATTTGCTCAATTAAGTTTGAGATTACTTCTAAGGTTGAATCTCCTGGGTATGATTCAATCTTGAATTTACCTTTGACAGTAGAAGAAATAGAATTACTATCTGCTAAACAAATCTCGCCTCTTACAAGTTCACTAAGTTTTAATCTTACATAAAAATTCTTATTTTCATCTATCCTTTGTTGAATATTTTTTCCTAAGAGTTCTTTTAAAACATCCTTTCCAAGCCTTTCTAGAGATTCCCTAGCATCCTTTTTTTTCATATTCTTTGCCAAAATGGTAAATTGTTGAGCGCCATGGAATGACTTATCTTTGGAGATTTCAATGGAAGATTTTTCACCTGCAATCCACTTAAGTGAATCCTGTATTAGTTCGGTTTGATCCAATGCGCTTACATTTACTCTCCATGACACGCTGTGCAATCCCATACACATTCCTACAGCATTACAGTATTGAATGCCACGCTTAGCAAATTTTTCTAACATCAGTTATTGCGTCTCGTTCATATACTGCATGAAAGTCGCACGGTTCGCAAACGGGGCAGCCCCCGGTGAATACGGAGTCGTTGGATATGGCAAAAGGAGCATCAGCAAGAGCAGCGGCACGTAAACAGAGAGACAAGTGGAAGGCAAAGCGCTGGTATACAATTAGGGCTCCTAGAACACCTTGGTCATTTAGAGTGATTGGAGAAACTTTGGCTGAAGAACCATCTCAGTTAATCGGTAGGAATTACGAAGTTATTCAAAATGAGTTAGATGGCGATTTTTCAAAGATGCATGTGAAAGTTGTCTTCAAAGTTACAGACGTTCTTGGTAACGATGCAATCACTGAATTTGTTGGACATGAGTTGCTTAAAGACCATGTCCGCAGACAGGTAAGAAGAGATCGTGGTAAAATTGACGACACTATTGATGTTGTTACTGAAGATGGATTCTACGTTCGTTTCAAACCATTAATGATATCCAGAGCTAGGATTAAGTCCAGCCAAAAACAACAAATGCGTACCATTGCCAGGGATATTATCTTGACAACAGGTGCAACATCTACATGGTTTAAATTACAAGCAGCAACTCTTGATGGTACTTTAGAAAATAAAATCAAAGAAGCGGTTTCAAAAATTCAACCGGTCAGGACTGTGGTTATTCGACGCACCCAACTCATTCAATCAGGTGTATTAGTTGAAGAAGGCCCTACGCTCGATGAAATCCATGCACAAGAAAAAGAACAAGAACTAGAGATCAAGTCGTTAGAGATTTCAGAAGAAGAGTCCGATGAAGAAGTTGTTCATGAGGAAGAAAGTGAATCCGAGTCATCTGAGACCACAGAAGTAGATTATTCAGCCCTTACTGTTAGTGAGTTAAAGGAACTACTCAAGGCTGCAGGAAAACCTGTTTCAGGTAAAAAAGCGGAACTTATTGATAGACTTAATGAGTGATTATTAATAACAAAGAACATCACCTCTTATTGAGAGTGTGGTTATGACTCGTATTGCTGTAATTTGTGGCACAGGTATGAGTGAACTAACTAGTAATTTTGCAAAAAGCCTCAATTCACACATTTCACTAATAAGAATAGAGTCTGAATGGGGAGAAGTCCCCATATTCGTTATTGAAAAAGAATCACATAGATTTTTCATTTTAGACAGGCATCATTCATCATCAGATGATCGCACCCCTCCTCACATGATTGAACACAGAGCGAATATACATGCAATATCTAGTTGTAAGCCAGATATCATTTTGAGTGTAAATTCCGTTGGTTCAATGAGGGAGGATTTCCCTCCCGGAGACATAGGAGTTTCTAAAGATATTATTGATTTAACCCAGTTTCCTTGGACATTTTATGATGCTGCTGCTGTTCACTCGGATAGGACCAACATTTTCGATTATGAAGCAATGGAGTGTTGTTATAATACTCTCGATAATCTGCAAGAAAATGTAATCGAGAATTTAATAGTTGCACAATGTGTAGGTCCCCAATTTGAAACACCATCTGAAATTGACGCCTTAGTAAAACTCGGTGCAGATGTAGTTGGAATGACATTAGGGCCGGAACAACGTTTAATCTCAGAAATCAATATTCCTCATGTTGCTCTAGCTTGCTCGTCAAACTGGGCTGCTGGTAGGACTCCAGGACATCCCCAAGCAGAAATTGATCATGAGGAAGTAGATTCTATGGCATCGTCAATGAGGGAGAAAATTGTCTATTGTATAGATGCTTTAACAAAATTATCTTAGAGGTTGTCAATACAATAAATTGATGTCTCATCTCCTATGAGTCTGTTTATGAAACCACTGAGCGTTGAGGATTGGATGAATTTTAAGAGTTTTAGTATCGAGGAAAGATCATGGAATATGATGATGCATAAAGTAGCCGCTTTCCATTCCAAATTTGATTTTGAAAATCCTGTTAATAGGGGTCATGATATGGGTTTTCGAATAGCATTAACTGTAGAAGAATTAGGTGAATTTGCTGCAGCTATTACCAAAGAAAAACCTCCTAAAGAAGCCGCTGAAGAATTAGCAGATTTACTGATACTAATTTTAGGCCATTCACTAGCACTAAAAATTGATTTATTCGATGAATTTTGCTCTAAGATAGAGAGAATAATGGACAGACCAGCTATACATACCAAACTAGGTATCCGTGTTACAGAGTATAAAAAAGAATAAACACATGATTATTAACTCATATGCAGATTTCTGTTTAATGTCTGGGGTTAGTACATCGACTATTATTACGTGTTTGTTTGTATCTAGTATATTCATTGGGTGTATAGGCGAGCCAGATATTGATTCTGATAATGTCTCAGATAAGAAAGATAACTGTGTAGAAATTTTCAACCCAGATCAGTTAGATTATGATGGAGATAATGTAGGTGATTTGTGCGATTCTGATGATGATAACGATGATTTCCCTGATGATGTTGATTCACACCCACTTAATCAATATGAAAACAAAGACCTGGATAATGATGGAATAGGAGATAATTCAGATAGCGATATAGATGGGGATGGAGTAGAGAACTCTGAAGATTATTACCCCTACGATCCTAGTGAAAAATGGGATACAGATTTAGATGGAATACCAAATAGTATTGATAATGATGATGATGGCGACGGTTGGAATGATTCAGTAGATCAATTTGATCTAACTCCGTTTTCATCCCTATTGGAAAATGGACCTTTTTCATCTGGAACAATGGATTTAGTTTTCACATCTCCAAGAGGTCATGAAGTAAGGTTACAAATTTGGTATCCGACTAAGGAAATTATTGGTAATAGAGTTATTTATGATAATATTCTACAGGGGTTATCATTAGAAGATTCAGCTCCTGATTGTACCGAACCTAGGCCTGTTACCATATACAGCCATGGTTTTCCTAGTTTCAGATGGGGTTCAGCTTTCTTGATGGAAAGTTTGGCTACTCATGGTTTCATTTCGATAGCTCTTGATCATAGATATGGTACTTTTTTTGATATTGACATCAATAAATTAGAAGAGCATATAATTTCTCGCCCCACAGATGTAATGGAAGGTTTTGATTGGTTAGTAAGTCAGAACAATGAAATTGGTGATTTATCTGGCTGTATTATTCCTGAAGATGGATATTCAATGATTGGACAGTCCACGGGTGGATATACATCAATGATGATATCAGGTGCCGAAATTCTATCTGATGATTTAGAGTCAGGATGTAATGACAACAATTGGGACTTTAATCTATCAAACTGTGTATTTCTTTCGCGATTTTCTGATCTCGGTATATCTGAATTGTCTATTTCTGATAGTAGAGTTAAATCTGCAATATTGCTTTCTCCTTGGAATGCCAGTATTCTCAATAGTGGCATATCGAGTGTTAATGTACCTACATTAGTTTTAACCGGCAATGCTGATGAAACTACAGTTATTTCTGAAGTCAATAATACTGTTTTTCGATTAGGAGATAATTTAGTTAACTATGGAATTTTTAATAATTCAGGGCATTATGCATTTGCCCCTATTGGCTGCCTTGCTTATGGCTGTGAGGACTTGTTAGACGTTAATATTTCAATTAATTTATCCAGCATTAGTGCTATAATTTTTCTAGCACAACAACTTAATTGGCCAGAATCTGATGCCTATAATTTTCCTGATTCTGAGCACATTACTTGGAAATATTAGTAGTTTAATAGTCATTTAACGAGGTTATCGAACAAATTTCTGGCTTTGTAAAAATCCTATGTCTATTTTTTGAGATAATACTGTATACTAAATCTCTTATTGGAAAAGGAATAATCCAACAAAATGGGTAAAGAACTTTGAAGTGCCATTTCATAAATAGCAGGCATCTAATAGCAGCAGCTGATTTAATGTAGGATTTCCCATTTTGAATAAAATATACGGTGTCTGCCTCTTGCTTTTTTGAAGATAATTTATTAATTATCTCTTTACCATCTTCACTATCATTGGTCAGAAAGATAATTTTTTTATCTATTCCTAACCTAGGTCTCAAAAATATTGCAACCCTATTACAGAGTCCACAATCTCCGTCAAGAATTAATGTTGCTTTATCCATTTACTCATCTCCTACAGGTTCTATTTTCCAGGTTAGAACTTTTACTCCCTTACTTATATGGACAAGATCGGGTTTTAGAGTATCCTTGATTCCTAAATTATATGACTGGGTAAGTGTGTTCTCAATTATTTCTACCTCGCCAATGCTGTACTTCCAAGGTTGGTGGTAAGTATAGGCTCTGTAGATTTCTTCTCTGTGCTTAACATATAAACAATATCTTTCGAAAAGAAATTCTTCTAAACTATTTTTTTCTGCCTCTAAAAAAGGCCCTTTAGAGAATGATTCCCCATTTAGTGAGACTCCATTTTCTTTCCTAACAGATTTCCATTTATACCCTCCTTTATCATTAGATTCAAAATCACATTTTGAATATTTGTAAGGAAGACTGTATGCATACGGCGCATAAAGACAAGTGATGTGACTCTGAGCGTCCAGAGTCAAGAAATAAACTCCACTTTTCCCATTTTTTGTTACATATGCTCTGATATTAAATTCCGGAAAATTTGAAATAAATGATATTGATGGAAGATTTCTGGGTCTCACTTTTTCCATTCGGAATGGAATTATACCAATGTATGCTTTATCATTAAATAAATCAATTTCTAAATCTTTAGGGATATGAGAACGGAGTATGTCTGGATCAACTTCCCAATGCATGAATGTTAAACCAACCCAATTTTGCTCAAGAGAATGCTTACTTTCCGGCATAGGGAATGGTAAATGGTCAGTTCTCATAATAAATGCTTGAGAATAGCCTACTTCAAACTTATGCATTGTTTAGATAGAAAATTTTATTCAGTTGTGGATTTTTTCAATATAGAATATGTTGTTTCATGGTCATTTCTATCGTCTTTAGGTAATATTTCTATTATCTCTTCTTCCCATTCTGACCAATTAATGTCTGGGAAACTAATATTTCCGCTGTTTCTTGTGTGAACTCTTGTTAAATGAATCTCATCAATCCTATTTAGGTATAATTCATAAATTTGTGCACCCCCAATTATCCAAAGTTCATCGCATCCGTTGGCATAAGCAATTTCTATAGCTCTACCTGGATATAATGCTATTTCTGCCCCTTCATCTGACCATTTTGTATCTCTAGACATTACTATGTTCAGTCTTTCAGAAAGGGGTCTGAACTTCTTAGGCAACGAGTCCCATGTTTTCCTACCCATTACAACAGCATTGAATCCATCTGCCATAGTTAATTTTTTGAATCTCTTCAAATCACTAGATAGCCTCCAAGGGAGTTCTTCATCCTGTCCAATGGTTCCTTGCTCATCCATTGCTACAATCATCATGATTTTCATCTAACTACCTCAGATTGATATTGGCGCCGAAATATGAGGATGATGTTCATAATCTACAATTCGAATATCATCAAAACTGAAATCATCGATATTTTTGACTTCAGAGTTGAGAATTAATTTTGGTAACTTTAATGGCTTCCTTGAAATTTGTAATTTCGCTTGTTCAAGATGATTTGTGTAAAGGTGACAATCCCCTCCAGTCCAAATGAATTCTCCTGGTTTAAGTCCACAAACTTGAGCCATCATACATGTCAGTAGACTGTATGAAGAAATATTGAATGGCACGCCTAAAAATGCATCAGCACTTCTTTGATATAATTGACAAGAAAGTTTTCCATCTCTCACATAAAACTGGAAAAATGCATGACATGGCATCAAGGCCATTTTTTCTAACTCGCCAACATTCCAAGCAGAAACAATTATTCTTCTTGATTGGGGGTTTCCTTTGATTAATTCAATAGCATTATTAATTTGATCAATTATTTCACCTTCATTAGATGCCCATTTCCTCCATTGTTTACCATAAACAGGTCCTAAATCACCGTTTTCATCTGCCCATTCATTCCATATTCTTACTTTATTATGTTGAAGATAACTAATATTAGTATCTCCTGAAATCATCCATAAAAGCTCATGAATTACACTAGGCCAATGTATTTTTTTAGTTGTAATAGCCGGAAATCCATCCGATAAATCAAATCTCATTTGATGTCCAAAAATTGATTTAGTACCTGTGCCTGTTCTGTCATCCTTACTTCCTCCTTCTTCGAGGATCCGACTTAGAAAATCTAGATACTGCTTCATCCTGATAACACCGGTCAGAGTGACAGTCTTTGAATGATACTCTCTATTGGTCACCTAAGGTGCTCCGTTAAGTCTTAGAGTTTCAATAATTTGGTCTGTAAATTTTCGATAAATTGTCTTCATTCCTGACTTTTTTTCATCTTCATCTTTTGATAATATTTTTTCGATATCTGAATCATCAAAACCTCCTCCAGAAGGATTAGATAACCATTCTGCAAAAGTAATCGAATCTCCTATGTAAACATCAATTCGTTTCCATGGTTTAATCATCAAACTTCCAGGTTTCATAAAATTTCTTGCTCCATTTATTGAAATCGGCACTAAAGGAATCATTGGAAACTTTGCTGCTAATCTTGCTGCCCCAGTTTTCCCGCCTTGTAAAAATGGCGCTTGACTATTCCTCGACCTTGTCCCCTCCGGAAATACGCCCATCGAACTTCCAGAATCGAGAACATCAACTGCTTTCTCTAATGCGTCTCTAGAACCGTTTCCTCTTGCAGTACTTATCTGGCCTGTACTTTCCATTAATATCTTAGTTGCATGTGATTCGAAATGTTCCTTTTTCGCCAAGTAATGTACGGGTCTCTTAGCGGCAATAATTTTCAAAAAAGGGTCGACATGAGATGTGTGATTAGCAACAAAAATTGCAGCGCCATCTTTGGGTATTTTCTCTAATCCGTGGTAATGAATATTAGTTATTGCCCTGAACGGTACTGGTAGGATAAATAAAAGAATTTTATACATCAAAGGGGTTTTAAATTTTGACTCCCCCCCCTCTAAACCAACTTCTTTAGAAATTAATTCTAGGCTTTTATCGGATAGCATCCATATTAAACGAGGAGTGTATTAGACTTATTGTTTTCTACTAGCATTACAAGGGTTAATCTGATATTTCAAACTCGGAATATTATGAGAGTACGGCCAGTGGGTGTATTTCTCCTAATCATTTTCCTTACTCCATTACTTACTCCCACCGTTATGGCTGATTGGGATGATGATAATTGGCTTTGGAATTTAATCGGTCCAGAGAGATTAGAACATGGAGATGAATTTGCTTGTCACGGCTATGAAGGATTAAATATTAACATTGACAATTCAGTTATTGAGTCCTGTAAGGATTATCTATCTAGCAATACAAATTCTTCAAGATGGGGCTCGGAGCCAATTTCTTTTGGTGTCCCAGAAAGTATTACTAATGACACAATTTCTTCTTTAAGAGAATCCGGTTTTTTAATTATTGGCGACAATTTGAAAACCGAAACTGAGGATTTTTTCATTGCTCAAAGGAATGGGGGTAGTCTTGAGAAAAATGTAGCAGATATTGGTTTGTTAGAATCTGCAGAGAAAGACTCACTTATCTCGATATATTGGGAAGCCAGAATCTTTGATCTCAAAGTCAGAGAAGATAAATCAGCAGTTGAATTTTTAGAAAATCAAGATGTTTGGTACACTACTTGGGGTGAATGGTTTAACCATGACAAGTCCAGTTCAAGAATCTTGATAAATTCATCGAATTCTACTATTAATGTAGAATTACCAAAAAATTATGATTCAACTTGGAATGTACCTGGTAGTGTTTTAATTAATACAGAAGCTAATGTTTCTAGTGTCCAATATGCGGAGGGGGGGAATTTCCCCTCGCTTACTGCTGATACCAAATCTCTTCAAGAAGGATGGAGATTAACAGATAAAGGAATCATTATTTCTATCTCTCCAGGTGACGAAATAGTTATTCATTTGGAACAAAATATCTCCTTTTCATACAGTCCATTGAAAACCTTCAATGATTTACATCATGGTGTTACGGTTGTAGGCCATCATGTGAAAAACCTCCATGAATGGGCATCTGACTTCTATGATTCTCCCTTATTATTTACATGGTTAATTGAAAGACCCGCAGCATTAGAAATGGATTGGAGGCTCCCTGTAATAGCGATTGCAATACTAATCGCAACTCCTTTAACAATCCATTGGCTTGTTGCTAGGGATAAAAAAATCAGGGAATCATAAAATTATTTCAGGTCCATTTATTTCGACCCCTTCATCTTTGAGTGATTGAGATACATTTGCGATGACTTCATTCGGTAGGCTTTCAGGTGGGTGTACGCCAACTTGAATAAAATCAGGGTTAGAAATCCATTGTTTA
>Ga0315320_10001142_pt1 | contig 21953 bp, 19 predicted proteins | sample M140m21515metaG_FD_203458 | JGI IMG/M metagenome (GOLD analysis project Ga0315320, IMG submission 203458) | Ammonia-oxidizing marine archaeal communities from Monterey Bay, California, United States - M1 40m 21515 | ecosystem: Environmental > Aquatic > Marine > Coastal | place: USA: California... | reverse complement strand
GCTCAAGAACAAGTGAGCTTCCAATTGCAGTTAGATCCAATTTTATTAGTTGCAGGATCGGAGTCTCGAGATTTAGAACCTCGAAACATCGATGCCTTATTAAAAATTAAATGGGAATTCGCGCAAGCAAAAAAAGGTTATACGCACTTTGGAGGCAGTTATGAACTTATTGATATGCCCACCGATTACCATCGTTTTGCCCTGGAAGGCGGCTATACCTTTAACCAGCTTTTCGATTATTTAAGTTGGGGATTTTATGCGGATCTGGGACTTAGTAATTATGGAGCAGCTACCGATTTTACCTATGGCTTTGGCTTGGATTTTAATTTTAGAGTCCATGAACATTTAAACTTGGTACTTTCACAACAGACTACTCGAGATAACATGCTCCAGACGTTCATCGGTAAATTTTTAATCGGGGTACAAGTAGAGCTAGCCAAGCTTTAGTCATAAAAAATTATGCTGCTAGTAGCAATAAAACTAGCGATCTATAAAAAACCAATTATCAAAACAAAACCCATGAAAAAAATCAGCTTACTATTTGTTCTAAGTATCCTCTCGATTCAATTATCAACCGCTCAAAACCAGCTAACCGAAACAGACCCCAAAAAAGAAGAGCTTACCAGCAACAAAGCTGGAGGGAACCAATGGATTTTTGGACTTGGCTTTAATACCGTTAACAATTCGGGAGCAGAATTTAAAGACCTTAGCAACAGTGATCACTGGGCCTTTGGAAAAATTCCTTTTTATGGGAGTGTAGCGACTCAATTTACAGACAAATGGGCTGCCAAAGCCACCCTGTCTTTTAATTATTTTAAGGATGGTAAAGTCATGAACGGAGAAACTATTTTAGGCCAATCAGAAGACGGAAACGATGCCGGATACCTGGCTTTTGATCTGAGGGCAGAATATTATTTTTTAAACACTAAAAAAGTAGCCCCTTACTTACTGGCAGGAATGGGAGTGAGCTTTTTTGGAGATTATACCACGTTAGCAAATCCTACTGTGCAAGTAAACACTCAAGATGTATTGACGCTAAATGCCGGTTTGGGTGCCAATGTATGGTTTTCGGATCACTGGGGACTTAATGTTACTGCTATAGGAAAATGGGGACTTAATAAAAACAGTAGCAACCAAAGCCAAGCCAGTATCGGAGCGCTTTATAAATTATAGCAAGCCCTTGGCTTATTTAAAAATCTAAAAAAATATTGCTATGAAAAAGATATTTTTAATGCTGGCTATCCTTGCTGTTAGCCAACTCACTATTGCACAAAACAGCCAAGACTGGAATCAAAGAAATATTCCTGTAGGGAACGATTGGGTATTGGGTGCTGGATTTAATACCGTGAACAATTCGGGGGCTGGTTTTAAGGAACTCACCAATAGCGATCATTGGACCTTTGGAAAAATTCCTTTTTATGGAAGTGTAGAGACCAATTTTGCTGCCAAATGGAGAGCCAAAGCGACTTTATCTTTTAACTATTTTAAAGATGGAAAGGCCTTTAATGGAGCAACTCTAAAAGGGGAGTCTAGTGGTGGTAACGATGCAGGTTATGCAGCCTTTGATTTGGCAGCTCAGTATTATTTTTTAGAGTCTAAAAAATACGAGCCATACCTCCTAGCCGGGATGGGCCTAAGTCATTTTGGAGATTATAGCACCACCCAGGAACCTTTAGAAGTAGTGGCACCCTTAACTGCTTTTACCCTCAATACAGGTTTTGGAATCAACTACTGGTTTTCCAAAACTTGGGGAATCAATGCTCAAGTTATGGGCAAATGGTCACTGGGTGTAAAAAATAACAATCATAGCCAAGCCAGTATAGGAGCCCTCTATAAATTATAAAAGATTCGATTTATCAAAACGGAACTGCAGAAGGAGTTCCTTTTTTTTAACACCAAAAATATAATATAATAAGTAGTTAGTATGCTCTCAGCCTACTATCATAGTAAATCAATTTAAAGAGGCGCACTAAACGAAGTTAAACATTGCCATATCCTTTACCAGAAAAAAATAAAATCATGAAAAATTTAAAAAAATACTGGGATTTTTTCAATCAGCTCAGTAGCCAGATGAATCCCATTCATAAAATCATCGGTTTACCAATTCTAATGTTGGCCTACTTAGTAGCAGCAACATTTATGAAGACGGTTAATGATCATTAAAAAAATAAAATATTACTAATAATTAAATTATAAATAAATGAAAAAATGTATTGTACTAGGCGGGGGAGGCTTTATTGGAGGTCACCTAGGTAAAAGATTAAAAGAACAAGGGTATCATGTTAGAATAGCAGACATTAAAAATCATGAGTTCTGGAACCATGCAGATATTTGTCATGAATTCATTAAATGTGATTTAACTGATCCTAAAGCTGTTGAATTAGTGATTTCAGAAGGCGCAGATGAGGTATATCAATTAGCAGCAGATATGGGAGGAGCTGGTTATATATTCACTGGAGAAAATGATGCAAATGTAATGCATAACTCTGCTTTAATTAATTTAAATGTAGTCAAAGAATGTGTAGTTAAGAATGTAAAGAAAGTATTTTACTCGTCCTCTGCGTGTATGTATCCAGAACACAATCAATTAAATCCTGATAGCCCTAATTGTGTTGAATCTTCAGCTTATCCTGCAAACCCTGATTCTGAGTATGGATGGGAAAAGTTATTTAGTGAAAGACTCTTTTTAGCATTTAATAGAAATTATAATTTAAATGTTCGTGTGGCGAGATTCCACAATATTTTTGGTCCTCAGGGCACTTGGACTGGTGGTAAAGAAAAAGCACCTGCTGCAATGATGCGTAAGGCTGCAGAAACTCCAGAAGGTGGACAAATAGAAGTTTGGGGTGATGGTTTGCAAACAAGAAGTTTCCTTCACGTCAGTGAATGTGTAGAGGCCGTGCTAAGGCTTATGGATTCTTATTTTATTGAACCAGTAAACATAGGTTCAGAGGAAATGGTTACTATTAATGAGTTGGCACAAATGGCTATTGATATTTCTGGAAAGAATATATCAATTCATAATATCAAAGGTGATGAGTTTTTTGAAAAGTATGGTTTTAAATGTCCAACTGGTGTTAGGGGAAGAAATTCTGAGAACTCACTATACAGAGAAAAAATTGGATGGGAAGTTTCGCAGCCACTAGTAGATGGTATGAAAAACACCTATTCATGGATTGCCAAGGAAGTTGAGCAAACTTTAGAGTTAGCATAATTAATACCTTTTAGTTGAACAAGAGTTCTAAAATATATGTTGCAGCCCATCGTGGTATGTTAGGTTCTGCTGTATGTCGTGCTTTAAAACAGAAGGGTATACTAATATTATTGGTAGAACTTCTCAAGATATTATTATAGATGCTGCAGCTCTTGTTGGGGGAATATTAGCTAATGCTAACTTCCCTTATAATTTCATTTTGGAAAATATGCGAATTCAAAACAATCTGATTCAAGGAAGACATCTCAAAGAAGTTAGTATACTTAATAATAATTTACAAATAACTGTGTAATGTTAGTTGAAACAAAAAAAACCTTTAAAATAGAAGATCTTAAATCTAAAAAAACCACCTCCATTTGTTGCATTGGTGCGGGTTACGTAGGTGGTCCTACGATGTCTGTGATCGCCCAAAAGAATCCTGATGTAAAAGTTACGGTAGTTGATCTAAACGCGCAACGCATTGCGGATTGGAATGATACTGATTTAAATAAATTACCGATATACGAGCCTGGACTGGATGAAGTGGTGGCAGAAGCTAGAGGTCGTAATTTATTTTTTACCACTGAAGTTGATGAGGCTATTGCTGAAGCAGAGATGATTTTTATCTCAGTAAATACGCCAACCAAGACTTACGGTTCTGGTAAGGGTATGGCTGCCGACTTAAAATATGTAGAGCTTTGTGCTAGACAAATAGCTAGAGTAGCGACTTCAGATAAAATTGTGGTAGAGAAATCAACGCTTCCTGTGAAAACAGCAGAGGCCATTCAAAATATATTAGATAATACAGGTAATGGGGTAAACTTTCAGATTTTATCTAATCCTGAGTTTTTAGCCGAAGGAACGGCGATGCGCGATTTAGCGGTGCCAGATCGGGTACTTATTGGTGGTGATACCTCAAGTGAATCCGGACAAACTGCTATTCAGGCGCTTGTAGATGTTTACGCGGCTTGGGTACCACAAGAGAACATATTAACCACTAATGTGTGGTCCTCAGAATTATCAAAGCTTACCGCTAATGCCTTTTTAGCACAGCGTGTATCGTCCATCAATTCGCTTTCTGAACTTTGTGAAGCTACAGGTGCTAATGTGCAAGAAGTAGCTAAAGCTATTGGTATGGACAGTAGAATAGGGCCTAAGTTTTTACAAGCCTCTGTAGGTTTTGGAGGCTCATGTTTCCAGAAAGACATTTTAAACTTGGTTTATATTGCTAAATCATTAGGCTTGCAAGAAGTGGCCGATTACTGGCACCAGGTCATTCTAATGAATAACCACCAGCGTAACCGTTTTACTAAGAATATCGTCAAAACACTTTACAATACCGTATCTGGAAAGACCATTGCCTTTTTAGGATGGGCCTTTAAAAAAGATACGAACGATACCAGAGAATCTGCAGCGATTTATGTAGCAGATCAACTGATGGATGAACAAGCCACGATTAAAGTTTACGATCCTAAAGTTACTACTAAACAAATGCAATCGGATTTGAATTATCTCAATACGAGATCGGAAGCAGAAAACACCCAATATTTACAAACTGAAATCGATCCTTATAAAACTTTAGAAGGCGTACATGCGATAGCGGTCTTCACGGAGTGGGAGGTTTTTAAAACCTACGATTGGCAACGTGTTTATGACAACATGCAAAAGCCTGCTTTTGTATTTGATGGGCGCAATATTTTGGATCGCAATCACCTAGAAGCTATTGGCTTTATTTATAAAGGCATAGGAGAATAGAGGGTGGAAACAAACCAAACCATATTAGTTACTGGAGCCGCTGGATTTATAGGTTATCACCTGTGTGAAGCACTGCTCAAAGCAGGTAATGATGTTATCGGACTCGATAACATTAATGATTACTATGATATCAATCTCAAATATGCGCGATTACATGAGTTGGGAATAGCCAGATCAAATGCTGAAGTATTTGGTACGCTTACAGAAAGCACTATCCATAGTTCTCAAATGCAGTTTGTGAGATTAAATTTGGAAGATCGGGAAGCTTTACCGCGGTTATTTAAATCCCATGCTTTTGATGTAGTTTGCAATTTAGCAGCTCAGGCAGGAGTGCGCTATTCATTAGAAAATCCAGAAGCTTATATTGATTCCAATATCAATGGATTTTTAAATGTGTTAGAATGTTGTAGACATCACAATGTAAAACGTTTGGTATATGCCTCTAGTTCTAGTGTTTATGGCAATAGTGAAGATGTACCCTTTAAGGAAACCGCTAACGTAGATCATCCAGTAAGCTTATATGCAGCCACAAAAAAGTCTAACGAACTTATGGCACATACCTACAGTCATTTGTATGGATTGGAAACTACTGGGTTGCGCTTTTTTACAGTCTATGGTCCATGGGGACGCCCCGATATGGCCATGTTTTTATTTACAAATGCTATACTTAATAATCGTCCCATTAAAGTATTTAATAATGGGGCGTTATCCAGAGATTTTACTTATATCGATGATATTGTGAATGGGGTGTTTAATACGCTTTTGGAAGATTCTAAAAACGAATCGTTATATAAGCTCTATAACATCGGTAACAGTTCTCCCGTAAAGCTTTTGGATTTTATTGAAGCCATAGAGGAGGTTTTAGAAACAACTGCAATAAAAGATATGCTACCCATGCAAGCGGGTGATGTACATCAAACTTGGGCAGAGGTAATTGAAATTAAAAATGATTACGGCTATAAACCAAAAACTAATGTAAAGGAAGGTATTTCGAAATTTATAGGATGGTATAAGTTGTATTACAATGCTTAGAAATAAGATACTACAGATTCAGGAGTATATATATAAAAATGTTTTTTTTAAAAATATTTTAGTTGCAGCATCAGGGACAATTTTTGCTCAATCTATTGGCTTAATTACTACACCAATAATTACCAGAATATATACACCTAATGATTACGGTATGTTTTCTGCTATTTTGGCTGTGGTCATGGTTTTATCATCTGTGTCAACTTTAAGGTATGAGATTGCCATACCAATTGAAAGAGATTTAAACAATATCTTTTCATTAGTTAAATTGTGTTTACTAATTACTTTATTAATTTCTGCTTTAGTATTTCTAACCATAATATTTTTTTCTGAACCTATATCAAACTTTTTAGATTTAAAGGATTCTAAAGGACTGCTTTTTTTAATTCCTGTATTGTTCCTTATAAATTCATTTTTTAAAATATTTAATTTTGTAAATGTTAGGTTCAAGGCCTTTAAATTTATTTCAAAAGTTAAAGTTATTCAAAGTTTATTAGCTTCAGCTATCAAAATTTCATTTGGTATTTTAGGTTTTAACTATTTGGGTTTAGTATATGGTAATTTAGGACAAGAGACTTTAGGGGTTTTTGCGTTTTACTCCAAGTTCAAAAAAAAGGGGTTAAAATTATTTAGATTAGATGACATTAATAGTATCAAGAATCTTGCAATTAAATATAGTAAATTTGCTAAGTACCAGACCCCTTCTCAACTTTTGTTAAGCGTCTCGCAAAGGCTACCCACTTTATTCATAGTTGCAATTTTTAGTTCCAAAGAATTAGGATATTTTAGTTTAGCATTTGGAATGTTAAGTCTACCGATTAATTTAATTGGTTCATCTGTTAGTAATGTTTTTTATTCTGAAATAAGCGAAATAGGGACAGATGATTCAAAAAAGATTTATTCACTTTCTGTAAATGTTTTAAAAAAACTTTTTGCCATAGGAATTTTTCCTACCGTAGTTATATTACTTTTTGGATCTGATATTTTTTCATATGTTTTTGGTGAACAATGGTTGATAGCAGGAGAATTGGCAGAACTTTTAATTGTTTTGATTTTGATAAGGTTTGTTGCTTCGCCAATAATGTCATGTCTTAATTTGTATGGAATGCAAAGTTTTCAATTAAAAGTAAATGCTTTAAGGTTAACGATATTATTGATTACATTTTACATAGTCGATTATTTAAATTTTAATTTACACACAGTTATTTTGGTGTTTGTAACTATATCATGTTTAATTTATTTATATCAAACACTTATTGTTTTACAAAAAATTAAAAAATAGGAATGAAGTATACAGCATATATTAAAGGCGGTCAAGTACCTAATGGTACTGTAACTGTAAGTGGAGCGAAGAACTCAGCAACTCGTTTGTTAGCTGCATCATTAATTTCAGATGGAGAAGTGGTTCTAAAAAATTTTCCAGTAGAATTGGTTGATGCAAAACACAAGATGAATTTTATTAAAAATACTGGAGGTGATGTTCAAATAGATTTAGATAAGGAATTTGTTTCAATAAATTCAAATAGTCTCTCAGACAAATCTTTAGAACATTATAATTATCCTATTAGAACAACATATCTACTAGTCCCAGGGTTAATAAAAAAAACAGGTTCTGCAAAAATACCATACCCAGGCGGGTGTAAAATAGGGAATAGAGGTTATGATTTACATATTATGGTTTGGGAGAAATTGGGTGCAATAGTTACTGAGAAGGATGATTACATCGAAGTCAATGTAAAAAATGGTTTTGTTGCTAATGAAATTAACTTCCCAATTACAACAATTGGAGGAACAGAAACTGCATTGATATGTGGTTCAATTGCTAAAGGAACAACAGTTATTAAAAATGCATATATATCTCCAGAGGTTGAGGATTTGATTAATTTTCTAATTTCTATGGGGGTTGAGATTAATGTAGTTGGTAATAGCTACATTGAGGTTATAGGGAAACATTATCATAGTGGAACTAATTACCATGTAATGCCTGATAGAATTGAGGCTTTGACTTGGTTGGTTTATGGAATTCTTTCTAAAGGAAATATTACAATTAAAGATGTGCCATTTCACACTATGGAAATACCATTAAAGCATTTAAACGAAGCTGGTATTGATTTTTTTGCTAACAAAAAGGATATATATGTTTCTAAAAATTGTTTAACAAATGGTATTATTCAACCATTTGAACTTGCTACAGGAACTCACCCTGGTGTCATTTCTGATATGCAACCATTTTATGTTCTTTTAGGTCTTTATGCTGACGGTAAAAGTAGGATTTACGATTACAGATATCCAGAGAGAGTAAAATATTGCCAAGAGTTGGCTAAAATATATCAAAATGCTATTAAATGGTCGCGTGGTATGATTGAAACAAAAAACAGTAAAGTTGATAGTGAAGATTTTATTGAGGTAGAATCAACTGATTTAAGAGGTAGTATGGCATTAGTTATTGCTGCATTGTTAAGAAAAGGAAAAACTAAAATTAATAATGTAGAAATGGCCCTAAGAGGATATAACAATTTACAGAATAAGTTAAAGTCTTTAGGTATCAAAATTATTGTTGAAGAATCTTAAATTTTTGGCATGAAAACATTTGACAATTTTGATTTAACAGATTATAATTCTTACAAGGTTAGGTCTGTATGTTCAAGAGCTTTTTTTCCTGATACTGAAGAGGATTTAATTTATGTCTACAAAAACTTAAAAAATTTTAAGCTTATTGGTACAGGTCATAATATAATTTTCTCGAAACCTTATTATGAAGAAGATTTTGTTATTCTCAATGGTAATTTTTCTAATGTAAATGTCATAAAAGATTCAAGTATAATTGAGGCAGAATCAGGAGTGACAATGCTTAGCCTAAGTGAAGTAGCTCTAGAAAATAGTCTTTCTGGTCTTGAAATTTTCTATGATATTCCAAGCTCTTTAGGAGGTGCAGTAGTTATGAATGCTGGTGCAAGTGGAGAAGAGATTAAAGATGTTATTACTAAGGTTAGATATCTTGACTGTGAGGATTTTACTGTAAAAGAAAAAACAAATCAAGAAATTGGTTTTGAATTTAGAAATAGTTTTTTTCAAAAAAACACAAAAAATATTGTTTTAAAAGTACAGATGAAATTAACCCCATCTAATTACACTAACATCAAAGAAAAGATGGAAACAGTAAAAGAAAAAAGATGGGCAAAACAACCCAAAGATTTTCCAAATGCTGGCAGTGTTTTTAAGAGACCTAAAGGTTATTATGTTGGTGCTATAATTGACGAGCTGGAACTTAAAGGCATGAGTGTTGGAGGTGCTAAGATATCAGAAAAGCATGGAGGTTTTATCATTAATTATAATGATGCAACTGGCCAGGATATCATAAGTTTAATAAAGATTATTAAACATAAGGTGAGATCTCATTTTGATGTTGAATTAGATGTTGAACAGAGAGTTATTTGATGAATATTTTAATTACCATAGGTTGGCCATTAGGGCAAGGAGGACACATAAATTCCACTCTTGAATTAATTAGGGAAATAAAAAAAATAGATAAAGAAGCAACGTTTTATTTGCTCGCTCCAAAAGGAGAAAAATCTAAATATTTTCAAGAATTAAATGTTAAGGTTTTTGAAAGCCAAAATCACCCTAATATTTATTTGTATAAATTTTTATACATGATAACTTTAGGTCGTCTTATGGTTAATTATCAGATAAACTTAATCCATTGTATGGATTACAAATCATTAAAACCTGCAACCTATTTAAATTTATTATTTAGAAAACCTATTGTATTTACTAAAGCAGGTGGGCCACCTTCTCAAGATAAAATTCCTTCTGTTTCAAACTTTATAGTATACTCGGATGAGCTTAAAGATCACTATATAACTTCAAAATTAACTTTAGGACAAAAACAACCTAAAGTTATTAAGGCTAGAATTAATTCTAAAAGTTGTACCCCTCAAGAAGGTCTAAAAGTTGAAGAATGCATAAAAATATTTGTTTCTATGCGACTTAAAAAAGAAAAAAAAGGTCTTCTAGACAATCTTTTTTCTGAATTAAGTCAAGTTAAACAGATATATCAAAATGTTGAGTTGAACATTGCAGGTGGTGGAGAACTCCTTAGTTTTTATAAAAAAAAGGCCGACTTTATTTGCAAGAATAACACCAAATTCAAAGTGAATTTTTTAGGAGAAATTACTTGTAATAAAACCATTGACAATTTTAATGTAAATAGTCATTTAGTTGTTGGTCATGGACGAGGTATACTTGAGCCTATGGCTATTGGCAAGGCAGTTGTTATTCTTGGGTTTAATAAACTTGGTAGCGTATTAATTAATTCAAATAATGCAGATCGTTTTTCGTATCATAACTTTTCAGGTAGAAATTTGAAACCAACTAAAGATGATATTTCATTAAAAGAATTAATTGAATCTAAAGATCTAGAAAATCTTCTCAAAAATCAAAATGCTAAATATATCAAGGAAAATTATGACTCGAAAATAGGTGCTCAAGACACGCTTAAGTTGTACTCTGAATCAGAAAAACTAAGCTTTAAAAGCTTGTTGATAAATATGAAATGGATGCTTTTAAATCAAGTTTTATTAATAACCAAATTTAAAAAAATCGTTAGATGATTAAAGGTTTTATAAATAATAAAATAATGTTCCTTACTCCTGGTTTAAAGAGAGCAGGACAAGAAAAAGTAGTTTATGAATTGGCTATAGGCTTTCGATCTAAAGGTTATGAAGTTGAAGTAACTTCTTTTTATGGTGGGCCATACAAAGAGGCACTAGAATCTTTAGATATTAAAGTTAACCTCTTGGCTAAAACAAGTTCTGGAACTAACGTGTCAAAAATCCAGTTGCTTAAAAATTTTATAAATCTTGTTAAAACAAAATCAGATTTTAATTTCATATTTCATGGAATTGGATTTGAAAAATTATGGATGTTTTGTGTATTAACAAATTCAAAAAAACCGTTTTCAGTTTTTGTTTTTCACAATAATTACCCTTTTATCAACAAACAAAAATTAAATTTTAAAAAGTTTCAGCTCAAAATTTTCTTAAGATTTATAAACAAAGTAGTCTTCATTAAAAAGAGTATGATGCTAAAGGTTGTTGATAATGGTGTTTTACAAGCCAATCAAAATATTAAAGTGATTGAAAATGGAATTGAGATTCCAGAGGTTATTGAATCCTCTATTGAATTAGATGATCTTAAATCTAAACTAGGATTCCAAAAGGATGATAAAATTTTATTACAAGTTGGACGATTTGTTGATCAAAAAAATCAAATTACTAGTATCAAGGCATTGGAGTTACTCAAAGATGAAATACCAAATTTAAAATTAGTATTGCTTGGTGAAGGAAAAAACATGGCTTATTGTAAAGATTATGTTTCTGAGGCAAGACTTAACGATAGGATTATTTTTAAGGGTAATGTCTCAAATGTCAAAGAATATTTAAATATAGCGGATCTTTTTTTAATGCCTAGTGATTTTGAAGGTCATCCTATAGCATTAATTGAAGCCATGATGCTTAATGTTAAATCTGTAGTTTATAAAGCTCCGGGAATTCAAGACTTTTTACCAAAAGATTTAGATTGTTTGAATTATGTCATTCCAACAACACCCTTGAAAATGGCAGAAATTATAGCATCAATAGTATTGTCTAAAAGTCCACAATTAGACATAAAATTATTTACAGAGGTTTGTGAATGGGTAAGACAAAATTATTCTCAAGATAAAATGGTGAACGAGTATATTAATTTATTAGCGTAATAGTTTGAAAGGTAATTTTAAAATAATATTAACTTCAATTCTAGCTTGTTTGACCATGCCTGGTTTGGCAGAGACCTTCTCTGTTTATTTGGGTGATTATGGTGTTAAAGCATTTGCTGTATTGTTGCTGTTTATAAATCTTAAGGAAATAAGTGAATTATTCAAATATTCCAAAATTAAGTCTATTATAGTTATTGTATTATTATTGTTTATTTATAGAATTTTTCATGCTACCTCTGCGGCGGAACAGCAATTATTACCACTTATAAGTTTATTATGGTTAATAATTGTTTATTTAAGTGTTAAAACTGACAAACATTTTAAAATATTTATGTTTTGTTTATATGCATCAGCATGTATTGTTTTACTATCTCCAGGATTAGAACGTATTCTTGATTTTTCCAGGATTGGTTATTCTGAAAGCAGATCTGATAATGCATTAACTGGAATAGCTAACCATTATATTATATATGCTCAAATGGCAATAATTTCAATGTATTTATCATTGTTTTATCTGATAAAGTCTAAATCTATTGGGTCAAAATTTTTATTTGCATTTTTTTTAATAATTAGCATAGTTGCTATAATTAGTTCGGGAAGCAGGGGGGCAATTTTAGCATTGGTAATGTCTGTAGGCTTTTTAATTTTTAAGAATAAAAAAACTATATCAAACAATAAATTTAAATTTATTATTCTTATTCTGATTAGTTTTTCAATTTTATTTTCATTTATACCTATAGACACTATATTCTCTTCTTTCAAGGTAATGGGGACCAAAAAAGATACTAGTAGTTTGCACAGGTTGTATCTGTATAATTTCTCTTTAGAATCTTTTTATCGTGCTCCTTTATTTGGTAATGGTTGGGATTACATCAGATTGATAAATGGTTTACCCTCGCACACCTTACTTCTTCAATTATTGGCAGAGCTGGGTTTATTAGGGTTAATTTTAGAATGTCTTGTTTACACAAAGCTATTTAGTCTTTCTAGGTCAATAAAATCTCAATTAATAGTTAATGATTCTTTACATTATATGAATATTCTGTTGGGTTTACTAGTTGCACTAGGGTCGTGGTCATTATTTGAGAATTTAGGTTTTGTTTTTGGAACCAGACAGCTTTATGTAGTTGCCGCATTGATCATGTGTTTTTATAAAATTAATTACATAAATAAAATTTAGGCAATGAAAATATTAATTGTATCTCCGTATATATCAACTTCCAAGAGTTTAAAGTTTTATCAAAGTCAGCAAATAAATTTAGCAAAAGAACTTGTTAAGCTAAATCTTGACGTTACCATAGTAACTGCTAATAGATTTAATAATCTATGCGAAACTAAAGTTAAAGATGGTGTTCGAATAGATTATTTAAAAACCGCTGGATGGTTTCCAGAAAAGAAATTTAATCAACCATTACTAATTGGCCTATGGAGTTATTTAAAGAAAAATGATTTTGATATTGTTCAAACCTCTGAGTTCCATGCAATATCTACCTTAGTTTTATCTTTTTATTGTTATGTATTTAATAAAAAAATGATTCTTTATCAAGGTATGTATAAAGATAGTGATATAGGGCTAAAAAGAAAGTTATTTAGGATTTGGGACTTCTTATTTGGAGGGGTGATTAGTAAAGTTACCACCATAGCCATTTGTAAAACTTCTGCAGCCGCAAATTATTTAAAACATAAAGATGTTAAACAAACTAAAGTTATACCGGTAGGTGTAAATACTTCAGTCTTCAATTCTAATGGACTAGCTACCAAAAAACGCAGCTCTAAATTTAAGTTACTTATGATTGGGAGTTTGATTAAAAGGAAAAATTACATAACAACAATTAAAGCATTAGAAATAGTAAAACAAAAGGGATATAGTTTTGAACTCTTTATTATTGGTAAAGGAGAGCTTGAGATTTCAATAAAGGAGGCTATCAAATACTATAGTCTATATAATGAAATTAATCTAATCCCTGCAATTCCTAACACTGAAATTAAACAGTATTATGCCAATGCAGATTTTACAATGATGTTTAGCTACGATGAAATCTTTGGGATGACTATTTTGGAAGCTATGGCCTGTGGATGTCCCTTTATTTCGAATTTTGAGCCAGGGCCAGTTGATATAATTAATTCCAGTAACGGATATAAAATTCATTCAGATAGTCCAGATCAATTGGCAGAAGGTTTAATTTCAATTTTTAATAAAAAAGAGTTAGATAGGCAATTAATTGAACAGACCACAAAATCAAATTATTCGTGGTATTCAATAGCACAGCGTTATCACAAATTATACAATCAATTAAATTAATAGAAACTTGAATTTACTAAAATTAAACATTCTTAGAATTAGCTCAACATTTGTGCCCCCTTGGCGAGGTTTGGGTCCAGGCCCCTTTGAATTGACAAAGGCACAACATGAGATTGGCCATAATATTACTGTGATCACCAAACACTCAGAGGGTTGTGAATCGTTTGATGCTTCTCTCCCTTATGAAGTTATTAGAGTAAAATCAAGTTATGATTTGATTTTCAGCTTCAAGGCAATGGTATTGTATTTTAAAATACGAAATAACAAGCCCATAGATGTTATTCATAATCATGGGTTTTCTGCGTTATGGTTAATTCTATTTAAAAAAATACTAGGTCTTAAAACTCCAATCGTTAGTTCTGTGCATATTGTAAGAATAGCTCAATTTTTTAACGTAAACAGAGTTGATTTTTCAGATTTGTCATGGAGAAAAAACAAGGTGTTTTTCAAAAAATTTAAACGGTTTAAAAAGAGTAACTTAAAGACCCTTCTTCAAGAAAAAATTTATCTAAACTATTCAGATCATTTAGCAACGGTTAGTGATAGCTTAACACAAGAAATTAATTTCTTTTATAAAAAAGCAGCTCCGGTAAAACCAGTATATAATGGTGTGAATCACCATACTTTTAAAGCATTTAATTCAACAAATTCTAAAAAATCTGCAAATGATATTGAACTTATTTTTGTTGGTGCTATAAACAAACGTAAGGGTGAATTTGATCTGATTAACTCGCTAAGTCAAATAAACTGTAGTAATGTGAAACTTAAAATTATTGGTGAAGGGCCAGAGCGCGAAAACCTTAAAAACGAAATAGCATCTTTAAAGTTGACAGAATCGGTGAGTTTAACTAAAAATTTACCACATCAAGAATTAATTAAGCATCTTGAACATGCTGATGTTTTTGTCTTGCCTTCTTATTCAGAGGGACTTCCTAAAGTTTTGCTAGAAGCAATGATTACTAACAACATCATTATAGTATCAGACATAGAGCCACATAAAAGTGTTATAAATGAGAGCACAGGTGTGTTTTTTAAAACTGGAGATGTGGCAAGTTTAGCTAATGTATTAAATGATGTGATTTTTAATATTAAAAATAAAAGAGTATTAGCTACCAATGCTAAAGAATATGTCTTAGATAATTACACTTGGATTAGTGTTGCTAACAGAATATACAAAATATACTCAAAATTAGTATAATGAATAAAAAATTAAATATAGCTGTATTACTTCCATCTCTTGATAATAAGGGGTCCCTCATTGTTGCTAAAGATATTGTTAATAACACAATTTTAGATTATCCGGATTTTGCCAATTTTACTGTTTTTTATTTTGATGAAATTTTCGGACTAGACTTAAATTGTGATTGTAAGCAAATTAATTATAAAGGGAATTTTTTATTTGAAAATTTTGATATTATTCATTCACATGGGTATAGACCTGATTTATATCTTGCTAAGAGATTATCTAAAATTGATGGTAAAATTATTTCAACAATTCATTGTGATGTATTTGATTATTTTAAGATAATATATAATTATTTTATAAGTATTTTTTTTGGTAAAAAATGGATTAATGCTTTAAAAAAAAAAAACCTCGTAATAACACTTACAAAATTTCATTACTATAAATATGCAAAGTTTATAAATCAAGATAAATTGAAAGTTATTTATAATAGTAGGTTAATCGATAATGATCCTATCCCTAAAACTGATATAGATTTTTTTCAATCTCTTCGTAAAAAATACATTAATCATAATATTATTGGTGCTTTTGCTGTATTAACACCTGTTAAGGGGTTAGATCAAGTAATTAAAGCACTCCCTAATTTAAAAAAACACTTATTTATTGTTATGGGTGAGGGCCCCGAAATGAAAAAATTAAAGGCCCTAAGTATTAAACTAGGCGTATCTGATAGAGTATTTTTTTTAGGATACAAAAAAGATGCTAACAGATATATGAAGTTTATTGATGTTTATGTACAGCCTTCACACACTGAGGCATTTCCATTATCTCTTATAGAGGCTTGTTATTCTGGAGTGTCTTCGGTGTGTTCAAATATACCTGTATTAGAAGAAGTTTATACTGATGATGAGGTTACTTTCTTTGAATTGGATAATATTAAAAGTTTACAATATGGCATAGAAAGGGCCACAAAAGAAAAAGCGACCCTGGGTGCTAATGCAAAATCTAAAACCCTTAATAGTTACAGCATGAAACAAATGGTAGAAAATTATATGAATGTTTATAAAGATTTAGTAAAATAAAAATGAAAAAAATATTAATAACAGGAACAAGTGGTTTTATAGCTTCCTTCTTATACAAAAAATTTGAAGGGGATGGTTATGATGTTTTGGGGCTTGACAAACGCCTTCCAAGTTATAAAGCAATTACTAATTATGAGCAAGTAGACATTCTTAATCTTGATGCTTTAAAAGATGTGTTTGCAAATTATAAGCCAGATACCGTACTCCATTTAGCGGCTAGGACAGATTTAGGTGAAGGGGATACGGTTGATAATTTTAAGGATAACACAGATGGTACTAAAAATATTATAGAAGCATGTAATGCAACAAATTCTGTAAAAAAAGTACTATTTACATCTACAATTCTTGTTCTACCTACAAGAGTAAATCCTAATCATGATACTCATTTTAACCCGGAGTCACCATATGGTGAAAGTAAAATGATAGGTGAACAGGATATTAGATCCACATTAAAGGCTGATTGGGTTATAATTAGACCAACTTCAATATGGGGCCCATCTGAAGGTTCACATTATGCGTTGTTTTTTAATAAAATTTATCAAAATAGATATTTTAATATTAGCGGTTATGATCCCAAAATTACCTTTGGTTATTTAGGTAACTTTTACTATCAAATTTCTCAATTACTTGAGCAATCTAAAGCCACGGGTAATGTCTTTTACATAGGAGATTATGAGCCCGTTAACGTTCGTAAATGGGCCCAATTAATTAGTAATGGATTTCATGCTAGAAAAATTAAAAGTTTACCTTTTTCATTGTTAAAATGTCTTGCATTAATAGGTGACATTTTAATAAATCTATTCAAGTTCAAGAAATTTCCTTTGAATTCATACAGGTTAAGTAATCTTACAAACGATAGAATATATAATCTAGAAAAAACAAAATTTTTCGCTCCAGAGCTTCCTTACAGCTTAGAAAAAGCAGTAGATGAAACAGTAATATGGTATAAATCAAAAAATAAATAATTATGAAAATAAGTTTAGTAATTCCAAATTTTAACGACTCTAGAATTGACAGAACATTAGGTATGTTTGCCAATCAAGATTATGATGACTATGAATTAATTGTAGTTGAGGGCTGTTTGAACAATGATAAAACAGCACCAGTTTATGAAAAGTACAAATCAAATATTTCAAAGCTAATTCATGAAAAAGATAAAGGTATTTTTGATGCTCTAAATAAAGGGATTCAAGCTGCAGAAGGTGAGTATATCATGTTAATTGGTTCTGATGACCGTATTAGTCATAATGATATTTTTAGTAAAGTATATCAGTACTTTGGTGATGGAGTAGATGGCGTTTGTTTACAATGTTTGTTTGTGAATGAAGAAGATAAAGTAGTTAGAACATGGAAACCTAAATCAATTACAAAATCTAAAATTAAATGGGGTATTTTGCCACCACATTTTTCATTATTTCTTCATAAATCAGTGTATAAAAAATTAGGTCTTTTTGAATTAACTAAAGAAGCTCTTGGAATAGATTCAAGGTGGTTACTCAATTTGTATAAAATTGAAAATTTGAATATTCCAGTAGTTAAAGATCGTGCTACTGTAATGCAATTAGGAGGTGTAAGTACTGTTTCTATTCCAAATATTTTAAAAGGGAATATTAATATGATGCATGAAGCCAGACAATTAGGGTTATGGAATTGGCCTTTAATTCCGGTTGTTAAGTTATTATCTAAAATACCTCAATTTATAAAGTAATTTTTGCTTTAATCAAATTCTAATTAAATAAAAAGTTTCATCAAACAATCCAATACTATGTTAAAAGTAAATGCGTTCGCTTTGGCGATTCTACTCCTTATGCAATCCTGTGTTTCTAAAAAAGAGATCCTGTATTTGCAGGACATAGACACCAATCCAGTCTATGAGGTGGTTTCCAATACAACCACTTTGCAGCCCAACGATATTTTAAAAATAGAGGTCGGCGCCTTGATACCCGAGGCAGTATTACCCTATAATAAAATTTCTGTAAGCAATATTCAAGCTGCTAATAATCTCGAGGTGATGAAGCTGGAAGGTTATTTGGTCTCTCAGAATAAGACGATCAATTTTCCCGTTTTGGGGGAGCTTTCGGTAGCAGGTAAAAGCACGGCCGATTTGGAAATCGATATTAAAAATCGCCTAGAAAAAGGGGGTTACTTACTCAACCCTTCCGTAACCGTCCGGCTATTAAATGGCAAGGTGACCATTTTGGGGGAGGTAAAACAACCGGGTACCTTTACCTTTACCGAAAATAACATTAGTTTGTTGCAAGCCTTAGGACTGGCAGGCGACCTCACCATTAATGGCGATCGTGAGGATGTGATCCTGCTCCGAGAAGCTGATGGCAAGCGCAGTACTAGCCATCTTAATTTAACCGAGTCTGCTTGGCTAAATGGTCCTTATCAAAATATACAGCCCAACGATGTACTGGTGGTAAATCCAAACAGTGCTAAAGTAAAAACAGCCGGTTATATTGGTAATGTATCGGTGGTTTTGGCCATGGCTTCCCTTATTTTAACCTCCATTGTCCTTTTAACCAATAACTAATTATGGAACACATCCCAATACAAAATATAAATTTGGAAGAAGAAAACTTCAATATTAAAAAAGAAATCGCCTATTATGGCTTTTTCTGGCCTTGGTTTCTGCTAACAATCCTAATTGCCTTAGCCTCCGCCTTTTTCTATCTACGCTATACGAATACAGTTTACGAAAGTACCGCGCAGATCCAAATTAAAACGGATGCAGATCCTGCCTCCTTTTTAACCGGCGATCTAGATATTTTTGGAATAGACCAAGTAACGGTCGAAAACGATATTGCGGTGATCACCTCTCAACATATCTTAAGCCAGGTGGTCCAGCGACTCGATTTGCAAACCAGTATATACGCTCAAGGAAGGATTAAAAGTAGCTTGCAATTTAATGAGATACTCCCCTTCGATGTTAATTTAGAGACTGAAGAGGAGTGGGAAATGAAGATTGTCAATAATCAAGCATTCATTAGTTCTGATTCTATTAGTTATACCATAAATAGGGGTGAGATTTTAGACGTACCCTATCTTACAATTAATCCGTCAGACTCCTTATTTTTAGAAGATCAATCGTATTTAATTAGCTATACTTCTTTAAATAAAACAGTTGAAACCTTAAGAAAAAATCTAACCGTAACGGCGGGCTCCAAAAAAGGAGAGGTCATTAATCTGAGTATACAAGGCACCAACAAGCAGCGGAACGATGCCATTTTAAATACCCTGATCCAAGTACTCTCCGAAGATCAGGTGGCCGATAAACGAGAAATCTCGGAGGTGAGTATTGCCTTTATCGAGGATCGTTTAAAAGGACTTAGTGAAAGTATCGATACCATTTCTAAAAATACCATTGACTATCAAATGGATAACGGTATTTTTGATCCCGAGGCACAAACTGGCAATGCGCTGAATAACATTATCAAGGGTCAGCAAGAAGCCTTTGCACTGGGTATCCAGCTAGAAATTGCCCAAGCCCTTAAAGAACAATTAACCGCCCAAACTAAGTACGAGCTACTCCCGGCCAATGTGGGGATCGATAATGAAAGTGTCAACGAGCTGGTAAACTCTTACAATACGATGGTAAGTCAGCGGAATAGTTTACTGGTGAGTACCACGGAGCAAAGCCCGGTGATACAACAATTAAGTAGCCAGTTACAACAGGCCAAGGTAGCCATTATTGCTGGGGTAAATCGCTATATTGAAGGCTTGGAAGTTTCTCAAAAAAACTACCGACAAATGGAAAACCGAACCCGAGGTTTAGTAGCCAGCTTACCAACCAAAGAAAATACCTTACGTGGCTATGCTCGAAACTTTAAAATTGTAGAGGAGCTCTATGTATTTTTATTACAGCGAAAGGAAGAAGCCTCAATAAGTTATATCTCGGCCTTACCTAATTTAAAGGTACTCAGTTACGGGGTTTCGGGCGAACTGCCCATCGCTCCCAAAGGGAAGATCATTTACTTAGGAGCCTTAGTATTGGGTCTCTTGATTCCTTTTGGAGTTTTGTACCTTATCAAACTTTTGGATACCAAAATCAATACCCGAGACGATCTCGAACAAGGACTAAAGGGTATCAATATTCTCGGAGAAGTTCCTTTTGATGAAAATCTCAAAAAAGGCATTAAGGACAGTCGAGGCATTACTGCCGAATCCACCCGAGTGCTACGATCGAGCCTTAGTTTTTTAATCAAAAAAGAAACCAGCAATGTCATTACCGTAACCTCCACCACCAAAGGGGAGGGAAAATCCTTTGTCTCCTATAACTTGGCAGCAAGTTATAAGGCCCTAGGTAAAAAAGTCATCTTAGTAGGGGCCGATCTACGAAATCCGCAACTCCATACTCGTATGGGGATTGAGCGTGAGAATTTGGGACTCTCTACTTATTTAGCAGACGAAAATTTTAACGATCTGGATGCACTTATTAAAAAAGGTGCCGATACTGCTGAGATGGATTACTTGCTTTCAGGAGCCATACCTCCCAATCCCTCGGAGCTACTAATGCGTCCTCGAATGAAAGAATTATTAGAACGCCTCAAAGAGCGCTACGATATTGTACTGATTGATTCGGCGCCGCTACTACTGGTGAGTGACACGACGGCTTTATTACCATTGTCCGACTTGGTGGTCTATGTATCGAGAGCACAGTATTCCGATAAAAATATATTTCCATTTATAAAAGAATTGCAAAACCGCCCCAACATTCCTCCTTTTGGGATGGTATTAAACGGTTTGATTGCAGGACCTAGCTCCAGTTATAAATACCGATACAGCTATCGCTACCGCTATAGCTACTCCTATAAATACAACTATGGCTATGGCTATGGTTATGGAAGCGATACCTAGGCGATAATACCACTCCAAATTCTAAAAAAACAATAGCAATTTAATGATATGCTAAAAGAACTCTTAAGCAATTTACCGCTTACGACGGTACTTACTTTTGTGAATTCCTTTTTGTTGGTCTATTTTGTGATTCCAAACATCAGGGCTATTATCAAGACTCGGCGCCTCACAGACGTTCCTGATGAGCGAAGCTCGCATAAAGAAGCTACACCCACTATGGCGGGAGTGGCCTTTTTTATAACCTTGATACTGACCCTATTTTTTATCCAAAATTTTGATGATAAACAGATAGGAATCAATATCATTGCTGCGGTATCTATGATTTTTATGGTGGCCTTAAAAGACGATCTGGTCTTGGTGCCTCCTAAAACCAGATTGGCAGTCGAGATCATTGCCATCGGTCTTATTATTATTTTTTCTGAAGTATATCATTTAAATTTTCAGGGCTTTTTAGGACTGTACGAAATTCCTTTTATTCCCTCTGTGGTGATAACCATTATCGGGATGCTAGGGATCATCAATGCCTATAACCTGATAGATGGCGTAGACGGACTCGCCTCCATTATTGCGCTGATTATATTTGGTAATTTTGGTTTGATATTTTTAACCGTCGAAAATTACTTTTTCTTTTTAATCTGCGTGAGCTTTGCAGGAATGCTAGGAGCCTTTTTGTTTTATAACTTCTCTAAAACTAAAAAGATATTTATGGGCGATACCGGTTCCTTAATTATTGGCTTTGTTATTGGGCTTTGTGCCATCGAATTTTTATCGATGGATTCTAGTATGCTTAC
>Ga0315320_10001140_pt1 | contig 21957 bp, 25 predicted proteins | sample M140m21515metaG_FD_203458 | JGI IMG/M metagenome (GOLD analysis project Ga0315320, IMG submission 203458) | Ammonia-oxidizing marine archaeal communities from Monterey Bay, California, United States - M1 40m 21515 | ecosystem: Environmental > Aquatic > Marine > Coastal | place: USA: California... | reverse complement strand
AGCCATTTTGAAAGACATTTTAATTTATAATAACAATTAAAATATAATTTAAATCAATTTTATTGATAATAAGATTCTTTAAAATTATTATATACATAAAGTCTTCCCCCAGAAGGTCCGGGTAAAGAACCTGCATCTACAACACTTTTTCGTTTACCATCAGCAGAAATAGATACACCCCTCCAATAACCTATACTACCAGGTAAATTATTTTGTATCCAGGTCTCTCCAAAATTATCAGAAGTCCAAACCTGTCCTGCTGTAGGACCTGAGGCAGCAATAATATTTTTTCCATTAGCAGAACAAGCAATTGTAACCCATTTTTTCTGTGGCGAACCCGGGCATATTACCCAATTTGCCGCACTATCTCCAGATCTATAAATGCGACCACCATTAGTATTTGTGTTACTGTCAGCAGCATAAACAACTCTTCCATCATCAGAACACGCTATACCAAACCATTTTATTGAACTAGAAACAGGGATGCCTGTGGCAGAACCTATTAAAGACCAATTTTGTCCATAATTAGTCGATTTATACATAGCAGTAGCAGTATTATTGCTGCGCTGTCCTATATACGCTATTTGTCCACTTCCGCTACTAGCAACGCTATACCATTCTGCATTTGAAGATGATAAATTATTTACATTGGACCAATTCTGTCCAAAATTTGTTGTCCGAACAACTATACTATTTGTAGAAAGGCTTGTCGGTGACCTTGCAACAATAGCATACTGTCCATCATTTGATGAAGTAATTTGTTGGAAAGCACCTCCAGCTTGTGGTGTTGAAACGGCATTCCACGTGTCTCCCATATCCAATGAATTAAAAAGTATACCCTGAAATCCACCAACAGTTCCATTATTAGCAATAAGTTTTGTTCCATCCGATGATGCTGATATACTATTCCACGAGGTGCTAACAGCCGTTTGTCTCCAGGTTATACCACTATCTTCAGATATAAATATAAAAGAGTTTGAAGCAGGTGCAAATATTTTAATACCATCACTTGACATTGTAACATCTGCCCACGCTTTTGCTCCTATCTTTGCTATTTTCCAACTATATTTATCTGAATCGTTACAACAAGAACCAGTAATTCCAGCAGGCGTTGTATAAAATGGTCTCAGAGAACGTCCAATACCCGCTTTGGTGCTTATACCACTTCCTATTGGTGCATAATTATACATATAATTTTTCTTTGTATCATTCCCTTTTATGTCAATAGCACTGCCTGTTAAACCAACATATGTTAAAAATTTATCTGTTTCACAATCATCATATTTTCCAAATAAATGATTATTTGGATCAATCCAAACTCCAGAACCATCTAAGGTTCCGCCGGGAGCATCTGTTGCACCAGCACCACCATCATTATCTAATCTATCGGCTATCCAACCATTACTATTAGACAAATAAGCCATTGTTTGCGCTCCATTTGCTAGTGGACCTCGAATAGGTAATCCTCCACCATTAAATATAGTTCCATTTGCGTTCCACGTTTCTGGTGGACCAGATTCAGACATTCCATTACAATTGCAATCAGAAATAAGAGCCGAACCTTTTGCCATACTTCTTGCTAGTTCATAATTTCTAAAATTTATAACATTACCGCAAATATCAAAACGAACAGTTCCTGTATAATTAGCACCCGAGCCCGTGCATTTATCAGCAACACCCAGCATATGACGATATATATTTTTCGCTTTTACATTAGATGTTCTATCACTAGATGATAACTTTGGATTTTTTCTACTGAAGACATTCATATATAAATGATAATAATATAAATTTTATATTATTATTTAGACATTATAGAATTTAGGCAGCAGATGTTAATTAAAGTATTCTTCGCCATCCTGGGTGCCGTTATAATTTCCAACAGCAAACATTGCATTATTAGCTACACCTAATCCAAAATCCGCGGAGAAATATAACAATACACATCATCTCACAACTTCAACTTCGCCCTTCCGCTTCTAGGCCAACACTTAGTTAATTTCTATTTTACTACACATCACTTGATTTACACCACTATCACCATCTGCAATAATATACACTTTATCATCCGAAACTGTGATATCATTTAATCTTGCATTATTAACGCCAGGCACAGTATCACCATTCCATGTTATCCCATTATCATCACTATAGGCTAATCCTAAATTGCTATCTAGCAAACCATAATGATAAGAAATATAAATTTTTGTAGTAGCACCTGTTCCTGTAATTGTCATTTTATTCACATATCTAACATTAGTGGTAACTTCAATTGGTAAACTCCAACTCTCACCACCATTGGTACTTTTTAACAATTGTAACTTTTGACCTGAATCTGTATAAGAAACATATAAATTATTATTATCTTGTGCAGAAATATTAACTACTTTTTCAGTGTAGGTGCCTGTAGCCACCTTTGCATCAGTCGGTAGTGGTGTTGTTGTTGGGGAAAATAAAACCCAACTCCCATTATCTCTCCACTCCCAACTTGCTCCATTATTAGTACTTCTAGCAAACACAACATTATAAGGGCTATTTCCATTTAACCAAACTATAAAAACATTAGTATTAACACCTGCTTCAGGGCCTATTGCAATAGAACTATCCCAGTTGCTACCAGTTGTATATATAGGTCCTCCACCATCTAATGCCGGTGTTATTACATTTTTACGTTTGAAATATATTTTTTCATCATCTTTATTCTGATATGAAATATATACATTACCATTGGGATCACTATTTCCAATCCCACTAACTGCAATAGATACATAATTCACTTTCATAGTATTGTCGAGATTAATAATATTCCATGATGCCAAATTCAAACCGCTATTTCCCAAATTATAATTAAGCATTAAACCCCGGTTTGCCGCATCCCGTGTATCACCATATGCTACATAAATATCAGCATTTCCACTGACAGCTACACCGTTACCACCTGCTGCTGCAATATCTATCCTATCACCCCATCCCCGGCTGGTTGGAACACCAGCAGAGGTTGGATCATTATTAGAAAAATTAAATGAAATATTCCAAGTCGCTCCTTCATCCGTACTTTTCTTAATTATTAGCTCTCCTGGACTACTGCCGGTAAAATATGCAGTATATAAATTTCCAAAAACATCACTTGTTATTGTTGGATGTGCCCAACCACTAGATGTACCTACAACAGCAGGCGCAGCAGCGATGAATGTCGGTTGTGCGGTCGATGGTGGTTGAGGGTTACAACAAGTTGCGCCAGTAGCTCCAGTTGCGCTATACAGTAACCACGGTCTATTTCGGTTTTTATTTCCACCTATTTGTTGATATCCAACCATATAATTGTTTCGTGTATTGTTACCTTTTTGAAATCGATAAGTACTGGTTACTCCATAATAATTTAAAAATTTATCTAAATTACATCCTTCTATTGTGCCAAATAGATTATTACTAGGGTCAATCCATATACCTGACCCTCCTGGGGGTAAAGGGTCTATAGTGCCACCTGTTATACCTCTAATTCCTATATCATTATTAGCCCAGATAAACTCAATACCATTGGCATTCCATCCTTCAAACTGCTTCTCTGAATTACCAAACTGTCCTGTATAGCCTTGACAACAGTTGTCCCATACAAGAGCGGCACCTCGTGCCATAGTATTTGCTAGGTCATAACTTCTATAATTTGTTACTTGACCAGCAGTCCCAGTAACTCCACTGAATATCATTGTTCCTGTATAATTTTTACCTGTTCCTTTGCATTCCTGTGCTCGCGTTCTCATAGTTTTGTAAATAGTTTTTGATTTTACATTTTTAGTTCGTTCACTTGATGATATATTTGGATTTTTTGATTCAAATGCTCTCATTAATATATATAATATAAATATATTTAATAAATAAACGACATTTTTATAAAATGTTGTTAAAAGATAGCTCTGGAAATAGTCTTTCATTATCAAAAGATGATTCATTGAAACTAGAACTTAGCTTAAATACAAGTAAATATGGAAAAGAATGGATTCATATTGGTGATAAGCTTTATCATTTCTACACTGGAGAGATTAATGATAAGGAATTAATTGTAACTCCTTATCAGTTTAAATTTTTAATAGATTTATTGAAATCACAACAACCTCATTAATCATATAATCTATCCAATCGTAGAGCAAATGAGTAGTCCATATTGTTTAAATCAACAAGTCTACCATATGCATCTAAAATTCTTATTCTTAATTTTTTGATATTTACAGGCCCAAAAAATATGCGTTTTCTGGTAGTATCATCCGAATTTACAATACCAGTATCAAGTGTAAAACCGGCATTAAATGCTGAACTTAATGCACCACGAGTGAGCCTAGCGAGAATATTTTCTGAGATTACTGATGCATTTAATACAGCATCTATTGTGTTGATACTGTTTTTATTAAAATCATCAAGAACAAAGTAAAAATAGCGAGAACCCCAACCATCAAATACTCCCTCACTTACGAATACATTGCTGGGTCCAGTTCCCACTTTGTAAACAGCAGCCCTGTAACCTAGAATCCATCCTAGTTTCATTTGAATAGGTGTAGGGTCAATTGGTGCCGTTGCTACCACAACCCCTTCAGGTTGATCAGGAAATAGATTGAAATAGATTGTCCCGATGGTAGCAGTAGTGACATCTATTAATGTTCTCCCAGATTTTACATCTATGGAAACACATCCCGCTCCCAGAAGCGGTCCCAGGATAGTATTTAATTCTTCTTCCATTTGTGATCTAGAGTAATTACCATCAGGCAATGTATATTTTGTAAAAGTGTTGGCAGCCGTCTCTACATGAAAATAATTGTTACCTAAACTTTTTGAGATAGCGAAATATGTAGCTGGAATTTCTAAAGAAACTAATTCCAATGACACCACATTATTAACTGTGACTGGCAAATCGATTGAAAAATCAGTGCTTGAAGTAGCATAATAATTACTACGAAATCGAGTATCTATTGACAGTAAATGTGATGTAACCCCGTCTTCCCATTTATTAGCGAAACTATTTACGGCACCTGGTCCGGTTCTATAAGGATGGAGTTTAACAGAAGGAGGCACCCCATCTGGATTTCTTATTTTTTGTGAATTTCTCTCTATGATGAAATTACTTCCGTGTTGAGACACAATATTGGGCATAATTTTATGTTTAATATCAGAAATATTTTTGTTTAATTTATGATGAACAGATTCTAAAAATGACATTATTTCACGTTGTTTTGTTTCTTCTAAATTCTTATCGGTCATAATCTGCTTTCTAAGTTTTTTAAGTTCTTCTTCAATATCGTCTGATGAATAAGGAAATTTCAACTTCAAAATCTGTTCAAGTTCTTCTGGAGTATATTTTTCAGCATCTAATTCAAAATCTAAATCACTCATTATATAATTAATGTGACTATTTTTAAATTTAATTATCATATAATGTTTCAAAACGGAGAGATAATGAATAATCCATATTATTCAAATCTACTATTCTACCATATTCATCAAGGACTTGAACTTTCATTTTATTTATTCTTACAGGACCAAAATAGTCTCTTTTCCAACCTATCTCATATGATCTATTATTAATCGATAATGTATTTGTTGGAAGCGTAATTTTTGCTAAAATATTAGGATTTAAAATCGATTCGCCAAATGCACCAATGAAGTAATTATTTACACTAGAATTAAAATCATCTATTACTAGATAGACATATCGCACTCTTTCCGGATCATATATTCCTTCACTAACAAAAGCTGTTTCTGTCCAATTTGACCACACGGGTCCCGGACCCGGAACCTCATAATTATAAATAGCTTCTCGGAATCCTAATAACCAACCTAATTTAAATTGAATTGGTGTGGAATCAATTTGTCCTGTAGCTGACTGATTAAAAATTATAGAAAATCCAATTTGTCCCGATATGAATGTGCCACTAGGAATAACTTCCACAGCTATAACAACTCTTCCAGAATTATCATCTATACTTACTTCTACTGTAGTTAACCAGACTGGAAAAACAAAGGCAGCTGCTATTTGCTGATTCATAACATTTTGCAGCTGAGACCTAGTGTAGTTTCCATCAGGAATAATAACTATTTCTTCCAAATAAACTGTTGGTGCTAATCTATCGTAAAATTTAATAGCAAAATGATTATTATTATATTTTTTACCTATCAAAAAATATGAATTGGGAAATTCGAAACTTGTTAGTTCCATAGATAAAACCTTTTCAATAGTAGTAGGTAGATTAATCAATATATTTGTAGACTCCGTAGCGTAATAGTTATCTCTGAATCGAGTATCAATATTTAATATTCTTCTTATAATCTTTCTAGGATATGGGTTAATAATTTCAGATACGTTAGGTAAAGGTTTTGTAATAATCACATTATGAGCAGTCTGTTCTACATCGACTGGAGCCATCTTTTCTTCTTTTATTGGCGCTAATATAGTATTTAATAATCTATTTTTAACATTTACTAGAAACTGCAATACACTATTTTTACTTTCAGTATCTAAATCGTGTGACTTGAAAATTCTTTCCCTAAATATGGTAACATTTTTATCAACATCATCCATTAAAAATGGCGGGGATAGCTTTAATAATGCTTGTAATTCACCATAATTATAATTATTAATATCTAGATCTAGGTCCATATATATATTAATAATCTTTTAATAATTGTTTTCCTTTCTCAATACACCAGAATTGTATTCCTACTGTAGGAAAAATTTTAAAGTAGCAAGCGCCTAATCCTCTATATAATCCTTTTATTCCTTCTTGTCGTATTATTTGTCGAAAGCAATCGCGTATTCCATTATATTTTGGAACAGATTTATCAAAACCTTGCAACTGTAATCTACGGCGAACTAAATCTGACGGATATGTCCAACTTACAGCACTCATACCAGAAACACCACCTGCAACCAAATTCACCATATCTTCTGTTTCAATAAAATTTGATAATAAATTTTTATAATAATAAAAAAAGGCAAAATTTAAACCATTATATGGTGCAAATCCTAATAAACTCATACCCAATCCTCTGTATTTCTCTCTAATGGATGTTTTCAACAAGGCATCAATAACTCCTGAATAATGTGATTTATTTGTTTGTAAAGCTAATCTACTTCTTATTGTTTCCAGTGGATAAACAACAGACATAGCTACCAAACCTGCGAGACTTCCTGACACTAAATTTTTTGCATTTTGATTTTCGATATATGTCTCGGTTTTTTTATTAAAGAACTGAAATGCTGCAAAATTAATAGAATATTGTGGAAAAATTCTAATGCAATTTGTATAGTTGCCTTTCCACAAATATCGCATACCTTCCTTTTGAAGAACATCACGAAAAGTGCTATTTGGAATAAAATAATTTTGTTGTTGTATTTTCCATAATTCTAAAGGAGCTGTGGTTGTTCTAGAAACAATACCTGATAAACCGCCTATTAATAAATCACGATTCATTATATATTATAGACTTAATATCTTTAGATAAATTGAAAAAATTAATATTAGATTCATAACCATAATAAGTGACTGGGGCTTTTTAACCATTCATAATAACAGAATTCATTACAGAAATAACGATATTTTTTACCTATTCTTGCAATATTATTTACTTTTTCAAATGGGATTTCATATATATTGCATAAAATATTTCCACATCGAACTCTATTAGGGTGTTCGGCTTTTTTAGAGCTTGGTTCATTTATTTTTTTTGATTCAAACTTTGGGATTTTTATACTTTTGTCAGTTTTTCTATTTAATGTACTACAACAATCAAAGTCCATTTATATTATATAAATATTAAAAATACCTTCAATTTATAGTTCTTTTTTAATAGTGCTTTTTTAAATGTTATAAAGAAACGGATTTATATAATTATAAATGGTAGGACCAATTCTAATAATAGGTTTAATGTTAATGTGTTGTGGTGGAGTAGCTTGTCTATCTCTATATGCAGAGTTGCATAAATAAAGATTAAATAATTACAAAATATATTTTAAAACAAAGGTTGTATTTAAAATATATGGAATTTACAAAAGAGCGAGAACTTATAGATTTTGTAGAAAAAATGAAATATATGGTTATTTATCCTGATGCTAGTTCAAAATTATATAAATCATTGCGAGATATTGCTGTTGATATTTGTGTCGATTCTTCTACCATATCAAAAAAATTATCAAGTGGTGAACATATTGTGCAAGCAAAAGGAAGCGAATATATTTTTTATATTATGAAAATTAACTAACGATTATTAACACTGGGTGGCCAGTCGGGTTGACGACTAGAAACACTATTGTTATTAACAGAACTTTCTTTCCAATTATCTTCTCCATCAACAATAACATCTTTTTTTGGATTGCCGGTTAAAAACGAAACACGTTTTACCTCTTCTGCCATATGACCTCGTTTTTCATTTTTATCCATAAGCATAACAGCCATTGCGGCATAATTATGAAGGTCAATTAGCGTATCTCTTACGGATTCATTATCTACAAGTTGAATGCCACTTTTTGTTAAAGATGTTAAGCGACTAATTTTATCACCCATTCTAACAATAACCCCAATTGGTCCATAAGTTGCAAATGAGTCACCATAATCTTTATTTTTCTTTACAAATAGTTCATAACTTTCTTTTTGCACTTGTGCTAATTGCTCTGAGCGATTCATATTTATTAATATAAATATAAATATATTTATATCAATTTTAAATTTATTCAGCAAAAATCGTATCTTTATTAATAACTGTTTGATTTTCCCTTTTAATAACGTGCAGTAATGTTTTTGAGTTTTCTAATATTTTCATATAAGCACCTTCTGTTTCTTTTATGGCTTTTGTATATCTATCCATAATTGCTTTCTTTTTTGCTAAACTGTTTTTAATTATAATTTCCTTTTCTTTGTATTGTGTTATTTTTCCTTGTGTTTTTTTTAACTCAGCCTCTTCTTTTTCAATCTGTTTCTGACCCTCAAGCTGTTTTTTACGTAGCTCTTTGATGTATTCCTGAATACTTTCGTTAGACGTCTGTAAGTTATCCTTTGACATATTTACATAACCCATATAAAAAAGATTTAATTTTTTTACTAATTAATAAATTATATGTTAAAATATCTAAGGTATTGCTGGTAAGCGTCCTTGTTTACAACAAGTATTCCACCATAAACCTTTTTCCGAGGGAACTCCTTTTGAAATAGTTCGTTTATTTGCAATAACAGCAGTTCTTCCTACAACATTTTGGGATGTTTCTTGTCTTAAAACTTTTCCAGTTTTTCGCGCCAAATAGCGAGCATATGAACCGTGTTTTTTATCTACTCCTTTAGCTCCTTTTTTTTCAGTTCTAGCTTTATTACCACGTATTCCTGCTCTTGTGCTAACCTGAAGAGAATGCCTTTTATCTCCAGGTCCTCCTGCGTTCATTGAAGTTCCATTTTCTCCCTGTGCCAACCATCGTGTTGCATCTAAACTTTTATTACGCAATAGCTGTTGTGAACTAGACATTCTTACCTGTTTATTTATTTTTTGCGTGCGGTAGTATTGAATTTGGAACCAGGCAGGGCTTCCTACAGATGATGTTTTTTTTAAACACGGTCCTGCTCTACACGGATATCCTTTGAGTGGATTACAATTACTCATTATATATAATTAAAAGATATAAAAATTGATTTTAAATAAAATCTGCTATATATTAAGAAACTCAATGGGAGAATGTATATGCGGAAAGAAATTCAAAACCTATAACGGGTTACGCAGTCATACATACATATGCCAATTAAAGAATTGTAAAACAACAGAACAAAATATATCCGAAATCCCATCTCAGGGAGAGATGTGGAAAATGCTCAGTAAATTAATTAGGGAGAATGAAAAAATGAAAACAGAAATTCAACAATTACGTTCGTCAGTTCTTTATCAACAAAGAAAAATTCCTATTATGCAATTATTAAAAGATAAATGCAAACCAAAACAAACATATGAATCGTGGTTTGATAATGGTATAAATATTACGAATGATATTTTGAATCTTGTATTTGATGGGGGACAAATATCAGGAGCTATTACGGCTCTAGAAAATAGTATAGAGAGATTAGATGAACGAGATATGTTTATACGTGCATTTAATCATAAACGAGATATGGTTTATATATATAAAAAAAGTGGGTGGGTTATTATGTCAAGTGAAGACTTGCAAGCATTGTGGAAATTACTAGTAGCTAAATTTATTAAACAATTTAATATTTGGGAGAAAGAACCCGAAATAGTAAAACTACAAAAAACATATGCTGGTCAAGGATTATGGTTAAAAAATTTTGAGAAGACTGTTGGTCAACGTATTAATCCTATTACTGCTGTGAATAAACTAAGACACGGTATTTATAATTATCTTAAATGTGACCCTATTAAATTTGTAAACTTTTAATTAAAGATATTTCTTTGCAAAATCTTCTGGAGTCATTATTACTACTCCTTTTTCTTTTGCCGTTTCTATTTTATTAGTTGAATCATCAGGGTCTCTCACCAGAAGCACAAATACCGACGAACTTATACTGCTTCCTAATTTACCACCAACATCTGCAATACGTTTCATCAATTCCTTGTCGCGAAATCCGCTCATTACTATTTTTTTTCCATATAACTTGTGCGATGTATCAACTTTAACATTTTTCTTTTTTTGCCGCATTTTGCTTTCCAATCCTGTTTCTTTCAGAAATTTTTTAAAAGCTGGGATATGTTTTACAAAAGTAGCTGCTGTTTTACTACCAAATCCGCCCATCCCACTAATAAGTTCACGTCTCTTAGCACTAGTGCGTTTTCGCGATAGTATATCTGGATAAGCCTCGAGAATTGCAGTAATTCTGCTTTTTCCCATTCCTCTACCAAACAAATTGCTTGCTATCATTATTTCAACTAAGTCAGCATCTTTTACTTTACTATGAATTGAGTTATACACTTTATTGGCCATCTTTTCTTTAAAACCTTCTACTTCTAAGAAATCTTCAACAGACATTGCCAGAATCATAGCCAAAGAATCATACCCTGCTTTAATAATTTTTTTTATATTTCCCTTTCCAACGCCTGCCACATCTAGACTTTCGAAAAATGCCAATATTTTCTTTTCAATAACATCAGAATTATCTTCAGCATTTTTCAAAATCAAATCTACATTTGTTTCATTCCATTTTATCTGTTCCATATTTTCAGGCATCTTTGGCTCATCAGATGGATGAATTACCTTATGAATTTTTGGAATTACATCACCACTACGTATCATTTGCACAACTGCACCAACACCGATTTTATTATCTCGAATAAATGCAGCATTATGTGCTGTTGCATATTCAATGATTGCTCCCCCAATTTTAACTGGTTTAATTCTTACTTTAGGTTTCAAATATCCGTGTTTGCTGATAGACCATATCACATCTAATACTGGTGCTTCAACAATTTGGTCACTCATAACCATTTTAAATGCGAATGCGTGTTTTGGATTTTTGTTGGTTCTAGGATATATTTTATCATGCTCTACAATAACACCATCAATATCATAAGGATAATTTTCTCGCCAATCCATCAATAGTTTAGATAAACTAGTATTATCAATATCTTTAATAACCTTGTTGACAGCACTAACAACGTTTTTGCTTTTTAACCATTTAAATTGGTCAGACGGTTTTAGTTCAGGTTTAATAACTTCATATGCTACAAAATCAATATCTTTCCATCTTGCTGGAAATGCATCTTTTGCATTTGCTGTTCCAGCAACCATATTTCTAATATTTGAGAATTTTTTACTCCATTTTTTCTCAAATTTATCCTTGCGCATTTGAAGCTCACCTCGAATCGTAATACCTTTTTCTTTTGGTAGTTTTAAATAAGGTATGGCGTGTGATATATCTTGTCCTACGTGTCCATTTCCACGTGTGTATAGTTTTGGTTCATCACCTTCAGTTGAATAAAGAGCTGAAATACCATCTTCTTTTGAACTCAAAACATATTGTTTTGGTTTATTATATTTTTTTTTAAATTTTGATAATGCATTTGAATCAGGTTTTATCTTATCCATTGACATCATTGAATATGGAAGTGCAACTTTTTTTTTATCGACTGCCACAAGACATTCTGTATGTCCTTCCTGAATTGCTTTATTATCTGGATATTTATCCTCTATGAACTCTTTAAGAAGGTCATATTGTCCATCCGTCATAATACTCTCATTATTACAGTAATACATTTTATTGGCATATCGAATCATCGTCGATAATTCTGCTTCTGTGAATGATTTAAGCGCTATGTCACCTTTTTTTTTATAAAGTTTAATTAGATTTTGTGGTGTTGAAGTTTTTACTGTTTTTCTTTTTTTTAATGTTTTTTTCTTTTTTGTTTTAGTCTCGCCTTGAACTGGTTTAACATTTTCTATAAGCACATATGCTCCGTGACCAATTCTTTTTTCCGGCTCAACATATTGCATACCTAAAAATTGGAATATAGATTGTTCATTTGGAAATATTGTTTCAAGTTTTGTTGTTTTCTTTTTATTTTTCATTCGCGTAAAACCGTGTTCATTCATTGAATATCCTAACTCAAGAGCTCTGGCTCGCATAATTGTATTGAATGTTTTGCTACCTGTGAAATATAAGATTGCGAATGGGAATTCCTGAGGTGACGTATACATAAAGTCAACTCTTCTAGCGGGTCTTCCTCTAAGTTTAGATACACCCATTGATTTAGTTTTACCACGTGTCAAAACTTCAACCAATACTTTGCTGCGAATTAGTTCGTCTAGAAATTTTGAAAATACTGTTTTATCATCATCAGGGTCTGAAATAATAATATCAATATCTCCAGAGTTTTTTGCACCTCGTCGATAAGAGCCTACAATCTGCAGTGTAGAATTTGGATTGGCTACTTTTCTAAAGATGTTTTGAAGTTTAGTTTGATATTTATCAATCTCTTTTCTGGGAATTCTTTTAAGAATATCTTCATAATATTTTAAACCTGCTTTTTGTGCATTGGTTAGCAAGTCTTCTGCTCTCTTACGTAGCTGTTCAATGGTAGTAATTCCCTCCTTTTCTACTAACAGTTTGGCTTTTTTAGGACCAATTCCATAAATTTCGGTAAATAAGTGTGCAGGATTATTGCGTTCTCGCTCTAGAAGTTTAAGTGTTCCTGTATCTACAAATTCTTTAAATTTTTTCATAATAGTTTTTCCTATATGTTGTATACCTTTTAACTGAGCAATATCAGTTATATCACCATCATACAACCGAACTGCGTCAGCAGCGTCACTATAGGCTTTTGAACGGAAAAACTCCCCTTTACTTTTCATAAGTTTTGTAAGAGTTTCCAATAGGGTTATCAAGTTTTCGTTTAGTCTTTTAGTGGACATCTTGTCTTTTGTTTTATTTTCTTTATTTATTTTTAATTCTTTTATTTCAATTTTATTTTTTATTATTTTAATTCTTTTTTTTCTTTTCAAGGTTTTCCGTTTACCTTTTTTATAGCAGTAACCATAGGTTTTTAAGGTTCTTTTTTCAGGACGTTTTTCAGATAAAGAAGTTGCACATATAGAGCCTTTATCTGTGTCTAAACATTTACTGTGAGATGTATGTTTATAAGTAAAAGGAAATAAACATTTTCCTTTTTTTACACGTTTATTACGTTCTATTTTATTTTTATTATTCATATTGGTCCCATACCAAATACTCATATATAGATTACCAATAATAAAAATAAATTATTTTAGACTTTTGTATATTGTTATTTTTTTTGCATCAAAATAATCTTTTAACCATTTTTTAGATAATAATTGATCTAAATATTCTACTTGTCGAATTTTTTTTGTTTTAACTTTACTCTGTTTATCAATTTTAATTTTTGGTGGCTCATTTAAAGTTGCAATGTCAATGTCCATATTTATTATAATAAAATATAAAAATAATATAATAGAATGGCATTTTATCTTGAAAGTGAAGGACACACAAAAACTGTTGTAAATGGAAAGGTTATTGATAACAGAGGTTATGAAGCTGTTTCTAATTCAAAAGGCACAAATTTAGTTATTAAACAAGACGGTAAGAAATTTTTGTTGCAAGATAATCCAATATTGAATATTCCGGCAAATCCTACAAGTTTAATTTTAAGATTAAACTCTGATTTTTTAAAAAGAAGAAATAAGAAAACAAGAAGGCGAAAAAGTAAATCAAAAAGAAAGAAAAGAAAATATACAAAACGACATTAATTTTCTTAATAGTTATTATATGCAATTATTTAAAAAAATCAAAACAATGTGGCAAAAAGACTTTAAAAACTCACGTGTTTTTAAAGATACCGAATTAATTGAACTAGCTTTAGCTGTTTATTTAGGAAGTGTTATGGAAACATTGCTTAGAAGTATTGTAACTGGTATAATAATGCCTATACTTGAAAAAATATTACCTATTGATATTTTACACCAACATTTTAAGATATTAAATATAGATATTGCTCCAGTGTTGCAAAATACAATTAGTATGATTATAGCCTTGGTATTAGCAACTATGATAATAAATTTCAAAAAGTATATTTATAAAAAATAGTTAATTAATATATATATGGAGTTTTTAAATATATTAACAGGGGAAAATATAGTAGAAGGATTTGTTGCTTCTATTTTCATAGTCTTATCGTATTATATTTTACGTGATTATTATAAATTAAGTAAACCTGTAGCGTCAATGGGTGGATGGTTTATAACGTGGACATTACGAAAATTATCAGTAAATACATATACTTATTTAAATCAAAAGTACGGATTTGAGATTCAACCTTTGCGGATTGATATTTAATTTTTGGCATATATTTCTTTCATAATAGGAGAATCCTTATTATATAAGAGACCATTACGTTTTTTGCTATAATATAATTTGGCAAATTCTTTTTCCATCATATTAAGATATTGTTTTGAAGCATACATTATTTGAACCGTAGTATTTTCATATACTACTGATTCAATGCGGATGTATTTAGCGGCTTTACAGAATTTAAGAAATTTTGCAACTTCATCATCATTTTCTTCAAAAATAAAAGTCATTACATAATGGCTGCGCTTTAAAGTGCGTCCACGCCCGGACATTTCATAATTATAATAAAAACGTTCGCAACCGTGTTTGTAAGATTTTTCTTCAAAAACTCGCTTTGTTTCCGTAATATCTCCTTTCTTTCTGATATCAAAACTCAACTCTACTGTATACCCCATTTGATATACCTAAAGATTTTCGGCTATACAGAAATATTTATGATGTTTTTTTTATAGTTTCCAGTTAAGTAGAGAAAAAAAATTACGATTTTTATTTTATTTAAATTTCCTAGTAGGGGGATAAAATAAAAAAATGTAAATGTATTGTTATAGTATATATGTCATCAGCAAGATTTAGAAAACAAGGTGGTTATAAACAAGCAAGAAATATTGGAACTTCGTCAATGAATGCCGATGGGGGGATATCAACACGGTCCCATATTAGTTTTCATGATCTAAAAGATATTCCCGGTGCCACTGCAAATATGCCACCTGGCACATTAATATGGAAATCAGAAATCGATAATGGTAGATTAGAATATAAAGATACTGCTGGATTCTGGCATATATTAGGCACAGGTGCATATGATTTCTGGAAACCTTCCCCAAACCCGGGTGATATTTATTATACAATAGGAAATGTGGGTATCGGCACAAATTCGCCCACGCAGAAGTTACAAGTAGTTGGTGGGGATGCATTGATAAACGATATTACTGTTGGGCACGGGGGAAGTGGAAATAACACTAATACTGCCCTGGGTAAGCAAGCTCTTCAAAATAATACAACAGGAGGTGTTGGTAATGCGGCTGTGGGGAATCAAGCTCTTTTTAATAATACAACAGGAGGTGTAAATACAGCAATTGGAAGCGCCGCACTTCATAATAATACTACTGGTTATGGCAATGTAGCGACTGGACATATGGCACTTTATTCTGGCACTACTGGTATTTACAATGTAGCGACTGGACATCAAGCACTTTATTATAACACTATTGGTAAATACAATGTAGCAAGTGGAACTGATGCACTTTATAATAACACGGAAGGTGATAACAATGTGGCGAGTGGACGGGCTGCACTTTATAGTAATACTACTGGTCAAAATAATGTAGCGACTGGATTTGAAGCACTTCAAACTAACACTACTGGTTCCAGCAATACAGCGATTGGTTTTGCAGCACTTTATAGTAATACAGGTAGTGATAATACTGCTGTTGGATATAGTGCTCTTCATAGTAATACGGCAGGTACACGTAATACTGCTCTAGGCTATAATTCATTGTATCATGGTGGTTCTAATTGTACAGCAGTAGGACATCTTTCATTACTCGCAAACACTTCGGGCTCTGATAACGTTGGTGTTGGACTAAGTTCTCTTAAAAACAATACAACAGGAATTTACAACACAGCAATAGGAACTTATGCGTTGCGTGGACCAATAGGAAATTCAGCAAGTGATAATACTGCTGTAGGTTATGAAGCGCTTCTTAATAATAGTGGTGGTGGTAATGTAGCTGTAGGAAGAGGTGCTTTGCTAAACAATACAACTGGTATTCAAAATGTGGCTATAGGAGTTTCAGCACTTCAAAATAATAAAACTGGTGATGGTAATGTTGCAATTGGATATAATGCTGGTCCTGGAGCCTCGGGTTTATCGAATACAATTAATATAGGGCACGGCACCCAAGGAGCCCAAGCTAATAATGCTGTGGCTTTTGGTTCAACTGTTGTAGCTTCAGGTGCCTATTCCACGGCGATGGGTGCTTATTCTGGAGCAACGGGCGATTATTGCACGGCTATTGGGAATAAGGCTTATGCTGGGGGAGATATACAATTTGCTATTGGAGCTTCTAGCACAGCACCTAATACAATTGCTGCCGAAGATGGTAGCAATAATAATGTTTTAACGATTCTAAAAAATGGCCACGTGGGTATTGGGAATTTTACATTGACAAATTATCCAATCTGTCCGCTGCATGTAAGGGCTTCCACCTGGACCACGTACCCCATTGCAGTCGCTTATTACAGGCGTCAATCGGGCGCCCCGTATGGCCCCGAGACTGGCTACTATAATCCATCCCAAAATTTCCCGATCGCGATTTTTGCGGAGGGGAATGTGTGGGCGGAAGCCGCCTTTCTCGCATCTAGTGACGAAAGAATAAAAGAAAATATTACAGAAGTTCCAGACAATTTAGCATTACAAATGCTAAGAGATATAGACTGTAATTACTATGAATATAAGGATAAGATTGCTAAAGGCGCACAACAAACAATAGGATTTATAGCACAACAAGTAAAACAACATCTTCCTATGGCTATTTCTCTTCAAAAATCTATTATTCCCAATGAAATGCGTGTTTTAGAATCTGCGTGGGATGGACTAAATATGAGTAGTGATTTAACAGATGTATCTGGTGTGAAATATAGATTTTATGTTAGTAATGATATTAGTGGAAATGATGAAGTGAATAAAGAAGTTGTTGGTAATGCTGATAATACCTTTACATTTGATAAGGAATATAATAATGTTTTTTGTTATGGAAAAGAAGTAGATGATTTTCACACAATTGATAAACAAAAACTTTTTACACTTAACTTTTCAGCCACACAGGAAATCGATCGTATTCAACAACAAGAAAAAACAAAATTAGAAGCAGCAGAATCCAGAATAGCTGCTTTAGAAACAGAAAACGCTGATCTAAAGGCTCAGTTAACAAGTATAGAAGCCCGTTTAGCTGCTTTAGAAGCCAATTAATAGAAATTTATAATACTTAGAAAATTGATTAAAAAGTATTCCATATTATTAATCATAAACAATATGGAACCGCCCACATATCTTGCCAACAAATATCCACACGAGAGGGATTCTCACATTCATTTCGATGAAGGTCCTCACATTTACACCATTGATGGTGATAGCGATTATATGAGTGTAACTAGATGGAATCATTCACATTTTCCACATTTCAATGCAGATAAAATTATAGGAAATATGATGAAATCTAAAAAATGGCCTGAAAGTCCTTATTTTGGTATGAAACCATCACAAATTAAAGCTCAATGGAAAGAAAATGGTAGAAAAGCCTCCACTGCCGGCACCAAAATGCATTATGATATTGAATGCTTTTATAATGATATGGATATAGAAATCGAAGAAGATTGTGTTGAATTCGATTATTTCCTTCGATTTGAACAAGATTACGGAGAAAAATTAACTCCTTACCGCACAGAATGGATGGTTTGGGATAAAGACTTACGTTTAGCTGGCTCTATTGATATGATATTTGAAAATGAAGATGGAAGTCTTGTAATTTACGATTGGAAAAGATGTAAAGAAATTAAACAAGATAATAAATTTGAGTCAGCAAAGACTGAATGTATTAAACATTTACCAAACTCTAATTATTGGCACTATTCTCTCCAACTCAACACTTATAAATATCTTATAGAGAAGAATTATGGTAAAAAAGTAAAAGGTATGTATCTTGTATGCTTGCATCCTAATAACCGAAATAAATCTTATCAGCGTATTAAAGTTCCAAATTTGCAAAAAGAAGTAAAAAAATTAATGGAAGTAAGGAAAGGAATGTTACCGAAAGAAGATTATTAAATAGACTTAAAAGTTGACATCTATAATGTACAAATGTCAAATTATATTGATGAATTCGAACAAGCAAAGCTTAATACTGGCCAAATATTTTTTATTTTACTTAGTTTAATTCCTATGTGTTTTCTTTTTCCAATGTGGGTGGTTGCAAAATTTATTTATGAACCGTGGGTTGACAGACTAGCAAAAATTAGAGAAGATTTGCCTGAAATTCCTTTTTTAGAGAGATGGCCTATTGATAAAGCCACACAAAGTGATGACAAAGAAGTTAATGAAAATTCTGTAGTGTATGAAAGCACACCAAAAGGCAATGTGGTTATGAGATTTAATAGCGAAGATGAAGTTTTTGAATATTGGAGTGATTCGAAACAATTAGTTTATAAAGAATTGGATGTGGTAGCACGAAAATATGTAAATTTATTTTGTTGTAAAGATGTTTATATAGACAGACAAGCGAAACAAACTGAAAAATTTCATAAAGAACGTATAAAATATTTGAAAGAGAAAAATGGGGAAGTAGAAGAAAAAGAGGAAGATAAAGATGCTGATTTATTTGTAAAAACAAAAGGCGAAAAGGCAAAGGAAGCTGAAAGTAATTATGTAGATGACCGAGGACTAATCGATTTAAATAAACTATTAGCAGTTGATGATGCTAATAGATTCAAAAGATTGGGCAGATTTGATGAATTTTCAGGGTGGAATGTGAATAAAAATTCATTAAAGTTGAAAAAAGAAATACCAAATATAAGTTTTTCTTCATTTAAAAATATGTTGTTTAAAACAGATTAACGTTTGTATCGTTTTTTTGTTTTCCTTTTCGTTTTTTTTGATTTTCTACGTTGAGATTTGCGACCACCTTTCAGTGCTTTTTTTGCAGTGCTTATTTCTTGTTTTGCATTTTTTACTGCCTTTTTTGCATTATTTTTGGCAGCATTTATACTGTTTTTAGCCTGTTGTTTTAATTTTCCTGGAGCATTTTTAATATTTTGCGCCATTTTCTTAGCATTTTCAAATTCTTTTTTCTTTTGTTCTGCGGCTTTTTTAGCTTCTATGGCTTGTTTAGCTAATTTATCCATATCATCTAATGCTTTTTGCACCTTTGCTGGAATTTTTAAACCAGCTCTGGGTTCCATAGCAAGTTTATATGCCGAATCGCTGGCAGGGTCAAAGCTAGGATAAGGAACATTTTCCGAAGAAACATAATCTCTATTACCTCCTGATTGTTTATCTGGCGCTTCAAGCGCTTTTCTCATTATATCAATTTTATTTGTTACTGTTTCTGTCATTGTAACCCCTGTTTTTATAGCTTTAATACTGGCTTCAGCGGCTCCGAAACCAGAAACCTCTAATTCTTTCATCAGGTTAATAAGTTTTTCTGCTACACCTAATGTAACTTTCAAAGTTTCTTGAGTAACAGTTTGTATTGGAGTAATAATATCTCCTGCAGCTCTTAAAGCCGAAATCATTGGTCCAAATGGGGGAGGAGCAGCATTAGCTGAATCTAAAACGCCATCCATAGCAGATTGTGTTGCTTGTCTAGTTATTTTGTATGCTGCCATTGAAGCTTTATTTCCTTCTTCATCAATAATTTTTTGGGTTTGTTCGAGAGATTCTTTCAATACATTATTAGCTTGTGCTATAAAATCTTTTAATTCTTCAACCAATTCCAAAAATAATTTTTGGACATCAGGTTGTTTTAAAACCTCTGTCGTAATAAAAAAGAAAATTTTAGCCATTTTTTTAGATTTATCAACTTCTCGGTCCCAATTTTTGGAATTAGTATTTATATCAAAAACAATCTTTAACAGATTTTCAAAATAAACATTGGCGAAGTTCAATACTTTACTTGCTAAAGCGTGGAACATAGCGGGTGGTATTGCTAAAGCCAAATTTACTACAGCACCAGCAGGTGATTCAGATTTATGAAATTGTGTAATTGATTTTGAGTTATTCATTACTAATATATATTGATAAGTTATTATTTCTTATTTTTTGCAATCCATTTTTTAAATCCTATACTTTTCTGAATATTAAACGATGTTTCTAATTGTTTTTGCGCAATTTCATATGCTTTCAAGCTATCTTTATCTAGTGTTTTAATATATTGTTGAATTTGTTTAGTCTGTTTTTTTGGCATAATATCTAATATTAGTTATTTAGATATTATTAAATCAATTTTTATTTCCTAATAAAACAAATAAGATTTGGTATTTCAACTTGAGATTTCATTAAAAGTTTACTTAAATTATAATCTATTGTATAAAGATTTGCAATTAAAATAGTAAATAATTTATCAATATTGTCAATAGCAAGAAACTCATTCGTATTATCAGGGTCCATAACAGCTGGAAAACAATTTGATCTGGGACAACAAGGGGAAAACTCTTCAAATTCGCTGAGACGATTGCGAGATACTTTTTTTATTATGTTATTAATGGTCGGGTCATTGGGGTCAGGTTCAATAACAATTATTTTTTTATAACATTCATTGTGTTTATCTAAATACACTTCCGATTTTACCTTATACACTGTGGCCATATAAGTTAACGAAATATAAAAATTGAAGTTTGCTTACAGTGTTTTATAAACATAAAAATGGCAACCCAAGATAGCAAAACTAACATATTTCGTTTCAAATTTACATCACAATTTCAAGAGAAATTGGTAGCATTTACAAAAATTCATAAATTTGATGATGCCGCAATCTTTCGAGAAAATTGGGATGAATGGTTGGAAGGAAATAAAGCAAATGTTATGCAAGAAACACGTAACCTTATGAATTTGGGTTATCGTGGTGATGTTAAAACAAAAATGTATAAGTCTGTGCGTTATTACTACAAGGATAAATCGGAAAAAAAATCAGAACCTAAAAAACGAAGAGTATATATCTCATTAGATAGAGATATTTTGGATAGTATAGATTCTCATATTGATAAGCATAAGACATCAAAACCAGCTCAGGCTTATCTCCATTTTATTAATTCTACAGCAAAAGGATTACTTGATAAAACGCGAATTATGATAATGTCATCGGGTTTAGATAAAAATCAGACAGAACAAAAGCTAAAGAAAACGTATAAAAATAGGTTCTTTATTCGAACTAAATAGATTTAATGCGAATTTGTATTATAAAATTTTTCTTTTGATAATATAATATGATTGGTGGTGCAATGATAGCGGAAGGTGGTTTTGGGTGTGTTTTTCATCCAGCCATCCCTTGTTCAAATGATGAAGATGATGAAGATGAATATATATCAAAAATAGTAAAAAAGGATTTTAACTCAGAAAATGAAATAA
>Ga0315320_10001137_pt1 | contig 21965 bp, 22 predicted proteins | sample M140m21515metaG_FD_203458 | JGI IMG/M metagenome (GOLD analysis project Ga0315320, IMG submission 203458) | Ammonia-oxidizing marine archaeal communities from Monterey Bay, California, United States - M1 40m 21515 | ecosystem: Environmental > Aquatic > Marine > Coastal | place: USA: California... | reverse complement strand
GAAGTTTTAATTTCTTAAAAGTTTTAATATGTCTTTTATTTGCATTTTTTTTAACTTTTTTAGATTTGGTGTAGTAGCTTTTTTGTTTTCTCTCCAATATCTTCATTTCTTTCTTTAGAGCTTTTAATAATCTATTGATCTTGTTAATAGATTTTCCACAATGTCCACCTCTTTTACTTGTCCTCCTACGGTGCTTTTTTTTACGTTTTGACTTTGTTCCTCCTTTTCTTGGTGGAAAAAAGACTTGTGGGGATGTCTCTATCTTTTTCGCAGCTTTCAATACTGCTGCTTTTGCTGCTGCTTCATCTGTTGTATGAGCCTTAACGGATGGTTGTTGTCCTAATATTCTTACCCCTGTCTTACCTTTAACATCTTGTCCTAATTGTGTCAAAAATCTACTTGGTGTAACTTTTTCTACACCGTCGGTTATAGGTTGGTCTCTTGGTGTAGTTTGTTGTTCTTGATCTGTTGCTTGACTTGACATAATATATATTAAAGTTAGAATATATATTATCTTACATAGAATTCATCATAAAACTACCGACAGCACCTAAAACAATGTAATAAATCATTTTTCTCTTGGGAGATAGATGTAAATAATGACTAACAACTAAATCAGAAATACCAAATAAACAAATGTAAATTAATACTTCACCTAAAATAGCGACATGTGGGAGAAAATCCATCATCATTATATACTAAATTAATATTTTTATATTATTAATATAAATGAAAATATTAATAATATTGGGCGAACGTTTATCGAAAAATGGAGAGATAAGTAAAATATTAATAAAACGTTTAGAAAAAGCAAATCAAATTCATAATAAATATAATAAAATAATAGTTTCTGGTGGTGTTGTTGAAAAAAAAGCATTATATAGTGAGGCGTTAGCAATAGAAAAATATTTAATAGATAATTTTGGTATACCAAAAAATAAAATAATAAAAGAATCAAAATCCCAAAATACTGTAGAAAATGCGGTTAAAACATTAAAAATAATCAAAAAATTAAATAATGTAAAAAAAATAACTATATTAACATCTAAATTTCATATGAAAAGAACTAGAGTAATATTTAATACTACATTTTATAATGAAAATTATAATTTATCCTTTGTTAGTTCGAGTAATGGTTTAGATCTTGATAAACTAAAATGGAGAGATAATCAAGAAAAGAAATATTTAAAAGAATTTTTATTATTGAATTTTTAACGTCGGGTTCTTCTCCGTTTTCTTTTACGTTTTTTACGCGTGCTTCTTCTTCTTCTCTTTCGTTTAGTCTTACGTCTTTTTCCTCCTTTTTTTGGTTTATAACAACGTTTGGTGCATTTTTTTTCACATATTTTTGTTAAAATCCCTTTTTTACGTCTTCTTCTAGTTTTTTTACGTTTTCTACGACCACCTTTTAATGCTGGTGGATTATCAAATTCTTTATCAGCTTTCGCTTGTAGATCTTGTTGTAAAGCTCCTTTAATTGCGGCGTTACCTTCAGCCCCTCCTTGTGTCATTTGTGGAACTACAACCGCACCCCCTGATAACATAGCATTTTTTCTTACTTGTTGTTGTGATTCAATTTTTTGTTGATTTTGTTGTGCCATCATTGCTTGTTCTGCGGATCCGTGTTGAACTCTGGGTGCGGCAAAATCAATGGGAACAGCTCCCCCTTTTTGTTTTTTATATTTACAATAACGTGACATATATATATATATATAATGCAAATAAAATATAAAACTAAAAATATGTAAATAAACATATGGACGATACGGAACGTTTAAATTTAAAAAAAATGGTTAAGGAATTTAAAACGGAGGAAACAACAGATAAAATCCGTGAATTAAAACATAGTAAAAAAATAAAACAAGATGTTAATACTATGCTAATGTTAAAAAAAAAATATCCTAAATTAAAAAAAGAAATGTTACAAACAATGGCTCAAAATAAATGTATGTTTTTATGGGAAAATTATACAAATATTTTTAATAAACTTTTTAGCGGATATCTTGATGTTGAAATGCTTTATAAATTTATTAATGTATTGGCGAAAATAGAAGAAGGCGATTATGATCAACACGAAGCGTCTATGATTGTAGGAAAAATATTAAAAGAAATATATATAGATAGTGCGTTAAAGGAAGGTGATGCGAAAGATAAAATACATGCTAAAAAAGTAAAAAAAAAGGAAAGTAAAAAAAAAGTGAAAAATGTAAGTTGGAAAGATTATAAAAAAATGAATTTTTCAGAATAGTTATTCTAAATTGAAATAATATTAGAGAAATAATAATATTTCAATATAATGATACTTGTAATAGTAGAATCGCCCGCTAAATGCAAAAAAATTGAAAGTTACTTAGGAACAGGATATAAATGTCTAGCTAGTTTTGGCCATATTAGACAATTGGGTGACAAAAAAGACGGTTTAAAATGTATAGATATAACAAATAATTTTAAACCTACATATAAAAATTTACCGGAGAAAACAAGAAATATTAAACAATTAAGAGATAATATAAAAAAGGCAACAGAAGTAATATTAGCGACTGATGACGATAGAGAAGGCGAAGCAATCGCTTGGCATATATGCAAATTGTTTAAATTACCAGTCGAAACAACAAAACGGATTATATTTCATGAAATTACAAAATCAGCTATAAAAAAAGCAGTAGAAAATCCTACTGTATTAGATTTAAATAAAGTTCAAGCACAACAGGCACGACAAATATTGGATAAATTGGTAGGGTTTACATTAAGCCCGGTATTATATAATAATATATCAAAAAGTATAGGATATAGTACTGGTTTAAGTGCTGGCAGATGTCAAACACCAGCATTAAGATTGGTGTATGAACAAGAATTGGAAATAAAGAAATCACCAGGGAAAAGGGTATATAATACAGAAGGAGATTTTACTAAAAAAAATATAACTTTTAAATTAAATTATAATTTTGAAAAAGAAGAAAAAATGGTAGATTTTTTAGAAGAAAGTGTAGAATGGCAACATGAATATAATGTAAGTGATCCAAAGAAAGTTGTAAAAAAACCACCTTTACCATTTTCAACTAGTATGTTACAACAAAAAGCAAGTAATGAATTGGGATATTCTCCAAAACAAACAATGAGAGTAGCTCAAAATTTATATGAAGCGGGTCATATAACCTATATGAGAACTGATAATAAAGTATATAGTCCTGAATTTATAAAAACGATAAAAAAATTTATAAAAAATAGATGGGATAAAAATTATGTAAGTATAGATTTGAGTAAAATAACATTGGGTGGGAAAAAGAAAAAGAAAAAAGACGATACGGCACAAGAAGCGCATGAAGCAATAAGACCTACAAATATAGAAAATAATATATTAGAAATTCAGGGTAAGATAACCAATAAGGAAAAACGTTTATATGAATTAATATGGAAAAATACAATGAAAAGTTGTATGAGCGATGCTATATTTAATAGTATTACTGCTTCAGTTACAGGGCCTTATAATAAATTATATAAATGTAGCGAAGAAAAATGTATATTTTCGGGATGGAAGATAATAGATAATATTACAATTCATGATGATTTTAAAATATATGAATATTTATTAAAAAATAAAAGGGAATCAATTGTAACTTATAACGAAATAAGAAGCCGCATTGTATTACAAGATTTAAAGAAACATTATACTGAAGCGACATTAGTAAGTAAATTAGAAAAAATGGGTATAGGAAGACCATCAACGTTTTCAAGTTTGGTATCAAAAATCCAAGATAGAAATTATGTAAAAAAAGAAGATGTTGAAGGTAAAAAGATTAATTGTACTGATTTTGTGTTGAGAGCCGAAAATTTAGATGAGTATGAAAATACCAGAACAATAGGAAATGAAAAAAATAAATTAGTATTACAGCCATTGGGTTTAATAGTAATAGAATTTCTATTAAAATGGTTTGATAGCATGTTTGTTTATGATTATACTAAAAATATGGAACAGGATTTAGATAATATAGCGTGTGGAAATCAACTATGGTATACTTTATGTGAAGGTTGTTATCGTGATATGGTAGATTTAACAAATAAAATTCCAAAACCCAAGAAAGGTGAAAAAACAACCAATGGTATAAAAATAGATGAACACCATACTTATATAATGGGAAGATATGGTCCTTGTTTAAAATATGAAAAAGATGGTAAAACATCATTTAAAAAAGCCAAAAAGAGTTTAGATATGGATAAATTAAGAAATGGAAAATATAAATTAGATGAAATTATAGAAAACACTCAATCTAATCAAAAAGCATTGGGTGAATATCAAGGAGAAGAAATAATAATGAAAACAGGAAAGTTTGGGCCATATATAACACATAAAGGTAAAAATTATTCAATGAAAGGTGCCGAAGGGACTTTAGAAGATGCGATAAGAATAATGAGTCAACCAAAAACTTCAGGTATTTTAAAAGAATTTGAATTAGAAGAAGATGTTAGTTGTAGCATTAGAACTGGTAAATATGGTCCTTATATATATTATAAAAAAACACAAATGAAACGTCCAAGATTTATAAAGTTGGGAAAAAAAAATTGGAGAGAATTAACAAAAAGTGAAATACAAAAATTAATATTAAAATAATAAAATAATAAAATAATATATATAATATGAGTTCTAATGCTAGAAGTAATATATCAAATAATAATGAAATGGTTGAAAGGGTGGAATCAAAAGCAAAAATGGTAAAAGAATTAATGTATGTAAAATGGGCCGGATCCGCTTTTACAATAACGGGTATAATATTGTATTTTTTATCTAGAAGTGTAATAAAATTTAAATATAGTGAAGCTGTTAGTTATATAATATTATCTATATCAATAATAATATATTATCTCCTTCAAATTGCACATATGTTTAAAAAAATGAGAAAGGGTGAATTCAAACAAACTGGAAATATTTTATATGATATGTTTAGTTTGTTAAATTTCTTTATAACAAGTGTGATAGGCAATAGTATTACGGGGGCATTATTAATGATTCAACTATTAATAATAATTTATTTAACTTATAAACATGCAGATTATTTTTTTACAACAGAAGATTATCCTTTTGAATTTACAATGTTAAATGTTTTAGCTATTTGTATGATAACTCTCCAAACGTTTTATTATCAAAACCAAGTAAAAAAAGAAGTTACAGGTCAACCCGCACAAGGAAAATTTACAAAAATTATAATAAGTTTAGTATTTTTAGCAATTAATTTAATACCATTGGGTATGATGTGGGTTATATTAGAAAAATTTCGCGTGGATGGTTAAATAATATAAAACCGAAATGTAATACCGTATGTTTGAGATTGTTCACTGCTCCATATTCCTGATATTTTTAACATAAAAATAATTTCATTATGGCTTCCTAATTTTATATGATTTTCGTTATAAATTTTTATAAAATGATTAAGTAATTGTTCTTGCATCCTATAAACAGGTTTATAATACGGCATATTATAACTTAATTTTTTTAAAGTTTCTTTTTCAATATCTAATAATTTTTCAATTGTTTTATAATTTTCATTTGAATTATTAAAACAACATTTAACTTTATTAAAATATTTTTCAATAGAAATATTTTTTAAAAAAAAATGAATAAATATACCATTAAGACTAACATTGGTATCAGAATATAAAATTCTATAAAAATCGCTGTTATTCATAATATTATTTTTAGTTTTATTATTAATGATTACAAAATTGGGATCAAATTGTGAAGTTTTGATAGTTAAAAACATTTTAATAAATATTATGACATTGGTTTTAAGTTTGTGAAATATTTAATATGTTTTTTAAGTTTAAATAATATTTATTATATTTATTTAATGAAATATTATTCAACTAGATTTGAAGATTATATAAGAGAAGTAGAAAAAAAAAATTTACACCCCAATACAAGTAAATCATTAACATTGTTAAAACCATTTTCAGATACAATAATATATGGTCCTCCCGGAATAGGGAAATATAGTCAGGCATTAAATTACATCAAACAATTCAGTCCAACACATTTAAAATTTGAAAGAAAAATGAACTTTATTTTTAATAATAAAAAAGAACATTTTTTTAAAATTAGTGATGTCCATATTGAAATAGATTTTTCATTATTAGGATGTAATGCCAAAGTATTATTTAATGAATTATATTATCAAATATTAGATATTTTTTCAACAAAAGTAGAAAAAAGAGGTATAGTACTTTGTAAAAATTTCCATACTATACACAATGAATTATTAGAAAATTTTTACAGTTATATGCAGAGCATTAAACATAAAAATCTAAAATTATCATATATTATAGTAACAGAACAAATAAGTTTTATACCTATAAATATTATAAATAAATGTAATATTATAAGCATGAAAAGACCTACTAAATCAATATATCAAAAATGTTTAAAATGTAAAATAGATAAAACTACACAAATAAAGAATATAATTAATATGAAAAATCTAAAATCAAATATAATTAAACTAGATAAAATAGAAAACAAAATAAGTGATAAAATTACAAAAAAAATAATAAATTTTAAAGATCTGAATTTTATGGAATTTAGAGAAATATTATATGAAATATTGATATATAATATAGATTTGAATAAATGTATTCTTTATGTTTTGACAGAATTAATGGATAAAAATTTATTAGATGAAAATAAAATAGAGAAAATATATGTAAAGTTATCAAATTTTTTTATATATTATAATAATAATTATCGTCCGATATACCACTTAGAGAGTTTTTTTTATTACTTATGTAAAGTGATACATGGATTATAATAAAGCATGTGAAATATTAAAAATACCTATCAAACATACGTCTGAATATGTAAAAACCGCATATCATAAAATGGCATTAGTACATCATCCAGATAAAGGAGGAGATCCTGAAAAATTTAAACAAATATTAGAAGCAAAAGAATTTTTAACGAATCATCATAATCCACGGAGATTTAAAGAAGCTATAAATTATGAAATAACCCTATCAGAAATCCTTGTAAAATTATTCACTCAAATAGCTCCTGGAATAGAATGGGATACTATATTTATTGATACAACTTTTAATGAAATATTAACAAGTTGTAACGATATATCGTTAAAAGTTTTTTCTAGATTAAAAAAAGACCGTGCAATTAAGATATATGAAATTCTCTCCAAATATAACAATATATTTTGTTTGAATGAAGAAATTATAAATAACATGAAAGAAATAATTAAAGAAAAGATGAAAGATGATAATATAATTATTTTACAACCAAAAATAAAGGATTTGATGAATGATAAAATATATAAATTAGAAATAGGTAAAACAATACATTATGTCCCATTGTGGCATAACGAATTATATTTTGATATTTCTAATAATGATCTAATTGTACAAATAATACCCGATATTTGTAATAATGTTGCAATAGGTCCAAATAATGATATAGCAATAGATTATGAATTACATTTACTTGATGCTTATAGAAATGAAACACGAGACATTTATATCGGTGGAGAGAAATTCACAATAAATACGAATGAATTAAAACTTACCGAACAAAAACAAGTGTTTACTTTTAAAAATCGCGGTATATTGCGTATAAACACAAAAGATATATTTGACAATTCTATTCGCGGTGATGTATATATTGCTATAAAGTTGATTCCGGGTAAATGGTAAAATTATTTTATTGGTGTTATATTTTATATTTAGTAATGTTATAATGAGTGATTTAGATGGAACTGCATATATGACAAACTTGAAAAACGAGTTAAACGCTATGCCAACATTGTTAGCAACAGTAGTGGCAGTGATCGATGAAGCATTGTATGATGATGATGATGTGATGGTGGAATCGTTGAATGATCTGGTGGCTGGTGCAAAAGCAGCAGCAGATGCAAAAGCAGCAGCAGCAGCAGCAGTATTAGAAACATATACAGCTCCTCCAGCAGAATTAGAAATATATACAGCTCCAGCAAAAACCGCAGCCGCAGAGAAGGCAGAAGCAGATAAAGCAGCAGCAGATAAAGCAGTAGCAGAAACCGCAATTAAAAACCTTAAGGTTTATGAAGAATCAGCGGGTAAAGATGACAAGAGAAAGTTTACTATAACATTTACACCAGGTAAAGATATAGTGATGGGGACAAGCAGTGTCGTGAAAAAAATCACGTTTACAGGATTAAATAATTCTAAGTGTGAGGTGTGCGGCGATAGCTTCGCAGATAAGCAAGCAACGGTTTATTCGGATGAATGTGAAATTTTCTCCGGTTCGGGACAAGACGACAGACACAAAATCGGGAATAGAAATTCGTATGGAGGTTTCAGAATTAGTTATGAGCCATGGGGAGGATCTAACAGAAATAAGATCGAAATAGACTATCACAAACAAACGGTATCAGGTCAGACAAATTTTCCCCCCTTCACATTTAAAAAAGACGTGAAATTGATGATAGTGTTTGTGATTGACGCACCTTTTAAGGTGGATGGGAAGAGTGATTCGCCATACCAGAACCTGACAGGAAATAAGATTGGAGTTCAGATATGGAAAGAAAATAAAATCTTGGAAACAACTCTGAGTACGTATTTCAAAGGGCGGGCTCCGAATCCGGACAAACCATATCCAACAGTAGGAGAAGAAGAAGAAGAAGAAGAAGCAGCAGATGCTACTAAAGCAGCAAATCGTTCTCTTGAAGAGAAATTAGAATTAATGAGATCAATTAATGTTGAATTGGTTGAATTAATAAAATCAAAATTATTGTAAATATATTGTAAAATTATATTTTAAATTATAAAATATAATTTTGGAGAGATTGGTCCATAAAGTTAATTGCTGGTAAATGGTAAAATTGGTTAATATGACATTAAAAAATTATATTATAAAATATTGCTATAAAGTTGATTCCGGGGAAATATGTTTAATATTTAGAAATAACGATAAATTATTTTTTTTGGTTTATTATTATATATGAGTGAAAATAAAGTAAAAAGCAGTGATTGGCACGCACAACAAGAAGATATATTAAAAGATTGGAGTGAACAAAGTTCGTGCTATCGTTGGATGCATGAAAGATCCTATCAAATATATAAAAAATCTAACATGCGTTATAGTATACCAGTCATTGTTATTAGTACTATAACTGGCACTGCTAATTTTGCTCAAGGTAGTTTTCCAGCTGGTGCGCAAGTATGGGCACCCTTAATTATTGGAACATTAAATTTAGCAGCAGGGCTTATAACTACTATCGCTCAATTTTTAAGGGTTAGTGAGCTTCTTGAAGGACATAGGGCAGCAAGTATTGCTTATGCAAAATTAGGTAGAAGTATAGCGGTAGAATTAAGTTTACCTGCTGACGAACGCTCAATGAAAGGTATAGAATATATAAAACAATGTAGAACGGATATTGATAGGTTAATTGAACAAAGTCCATCAATACCCCCAGAGATATTATCAGATTTTAATAGATCAATATTGTTTGTTAATAAAAAGAATCCTGTTGGTGAAACTCCTGAATTTTCGGTACCACCTATTTTAAAATTAGAAGCAATTAATGTATTTAGAGCACAAAAACATATTGAGGATTTAAAAGATAAAGAATTAGCAATAAAAGAAAAAGAAAGGCAGTATAGAAATAGTATTATCCAAGAGGAAAATGAAAGAATTCAAAAAATTATTAAAGAGCATGAAAAAACAAAAAATGATTTAATGGGTAATTTTAATATACAAAATAAATTAAAAATGATTGAAGACAAAGAAAATGAAATAAAAAAGATGTCTGAAAAAAGAAACAATTTATCTATATCAAGTATTACAAAACGAATGTCAAAATTTGCTAATATTTTGGAGGCGGATTCGTCTTCTGAAGATTCGGAACATTCACCAAAAATGTTTGATATTAGAAAGATTGGATTAGATGCTGAAATAAAATTAAGTTCGGTTGAAAAACCACATATTGAATTAACTATAACCGATACATCAAATAATAATTTATAAGTATTTTAATATTATACAAAATAAAAAAATTTTATAATATTAAATTATAGCTTAAATGAATTAAGCTTCAGCACCAACTTTTTTCTTCTTACGCCTTACTACCTTTTTCTTCTTAGGCGCTACTACTACAGGAACTTCCTCCTCTTCCTCATCCTCTTCTTCACTCTCTGATTCTACTGTGAAATGCGGCGTTGATTGATCCTCTTCTTCTTCATCATCTTTTGCCAGTTCTTCATCCTTTTTTGTAAGTTGTTGTTCCATTCCTTCATCATCACTATCCATAACAACAGCACACCTACCCATACCAACCAAACGTTGAGGTGGTCTTACACACGCTTGTTTCAATCCCCACGTTACACCACATTTACCACCCGCAAACCACAATCCATTACATTGTAGAATACCTACTACGTGTGATGCTGATGGAACAAAATCTGTCGGAGTTGAAGTATCTGTTTGCCCATTAGCACGGTTACCAGTTGATCCTTGTTTAGGTGGGATATACAATGGCGTTTGATTCATATCATACAATTCTACATTAAATCTTCCTTCCCAAAAAGGAACCTTCAATTTCAATGTTGGATTTCTACTATAATCTGGTTCTCCACTCCCATCTTTTAGTTTTGGATATTTCAAAATAGGATAGAACAGAGCATCAATAACAGCTTCATTATTTTGAGCTTTACCCAACCACGCCTTTGAATTTTTCATAATATCCTTTTTAACTTTTGCTTCTAGTTCCTTCATTTCTTCTAGCCATTTAGCTTGTGTTTGACTTTTATTAGGTTCAAATTGTAGAGCCATATCATAACTGACACGTCCTGATTGGTCATCTACACGTTCATTAACACCCCACGTTAGCATCAATGGGAATTGAATGCGTAGAGCATCACCTTCATAATTTAGTAGAACACTTTTACCACCTCTCTTATTAACTTTGGCAGGTGCGTAACCTACTTTGTTTGCTTCGAATGTTTTTGCGGAAATAATACGTTGATTTGACATCTTATAATTTAATATAATTGAGTCCTTTTTAAATCAATTTAATTAACATTTCAGATTCATGTCAATTTAATTTAATACTTATTATGCAATAAAAAAATTTAAACTTTTATGCATTTATTACTTGTGAAACTGTTGCAATTTGATGTTGTTGCTCATAAGGATTTACTACAATTACATGAACATCATCATAAATGATCGGTTTTACTCTAATTTTATCAAATTTTTTACTGGCGCGTATCTTACATAACTTGAGTTTTGTTTTGCATCTCGTTAGTTTTCTATTGATACTGCTACACCATTGACCACACCATTTGAACAATGTATTATCAATACAAATAATCAATATTATTAATAAATTACATAATTCTGCTGGCCACGGTTCTCTACGTCTATTGGGACACATTAAAGGCGCGAAACAAGCATATATAGCCATCCAAAATAATTCTATTAGCCTACAACTAATAGCTGCTAACATGCATATAACTGCGAAGGTCATCAAAGCTATAAAGATAGTGGCGAAGAAAGACATGATTAATTTTGTTTATTGTTTTTTAAAATAATAAAAAATAATAAAATACATTCAATTTAAATTAATGATCTTTATATGTCCCCATTATTCTATCCATCAAATAACACCCCCCTGCCCCAAAATTATATCTTCTTAATTTGTGATGTATAACATGCTTTCCTTTGGAATCTAATGATGTCATATGACTTACAACGGAATTAATAGTAGCACTAATTACCCATATACCTTGTTGAACATTTGATACTGGTAATATATATAATGGAACCAAAACAGTGGGTACGTTAACTAATAAATGTTCTACCGGATGAGCATCTAAAAATGATGCACTAACTGGTTCATTCCATTCGTGGTGTTGTTTATGTATCCCATATAAATATTTTGTATGGGCTAATCTATGTGTCCAATAAAATACAGCGTCGGCAATAAAAATATGCGGTATAAATAAAACCAAATCAGTTGTATGAAAGGGATCTTTGGTTGGTATATTAATATAATTACTAACCAATAATGTAAATATTAAATTCATAGAACTCATGAAATATGCCAACCACCATTTATAATTTCTATCTTCACTCGTATCTGTTACCACAATAAAATTAAAAGTCATGAAAGACAACGTTACCATATTAAACCCCAACATTATATATTAATATAATATTATCTTTAATTTATATTTATTTGTCTTTTCTAACTATTCTCTCTATTTTTGGAGATTTTTCGTTCATCGCTAAAAAATCTAATTTATTTGCCAATGTATTTTTAGCAAATTCTGGTGCTGGTGGAGGCGGCGCCCGCGTGGGCGGTGTAGGTAGTCTTCTTCTTGGACTACCCGGAACAAATGATTTTTTATTTTTATTAACTATTTCTCTTATTTTAAAATTCGTAGCGTTTTCTTTTGTATCTAATGTTAAACCTTTTTTATTTCTACCCAATTTCTTTTCCATTGGAACGCGCATTTTGGCTTGTGAAACTTGTGGTAATTTTGGTACCAATTGAGGTTTTTGTTCTGGTTTAATCCTATTATCTCTACTCCAAGAATTTCTATTCTGAATTGTTATGCGTTTTAAACCTTTTGGACCTTTTAATTTATTTGCGTAATAACGCATTTTTTCAGGCGCTAATCCCCCAGGTTGTTCTTTTTTATTACCATTTTCAACATTTTTTTCTGTTTGTATCTGTTTTTGCTGTTTTCTATGTGCTTTATATATAAAATACGATAATATAGAAAAACAACAACATATAGATGATGATGTGATAATTACAATTTGTAAAGTTTTATCTTCAATAGTATTTATAATTGTTTCTGATACATAGGATAATTGAGTAGATGAATTAAAAGTATTATTAGTTTTTATATTTTTATCAACTTGTGATTTAACAATAATTTCTGGTGATTCTGTAGTAGGTGATTCTGTAGTAGGTGATTCTGTAGTAGGTGATTCTGTAGTAGGTGATTCTGTAGTAGGTGATTCTGTCATGGGTAATATTGTATTTTTATAAGAAATATTAGAAATATTATATACATTTGTATGATTAAATGTTGAATTATATAAATTTGTATGATTAAATGTTGTTTTGGAGAGATTTGTATTTTCTGTAATAGAATAATTTACCAATTTAACAGGATTATCGAGCATTTTTGGAACAGTTCCTCTTAAATTGGGAGGTATAAACCCATCTATACAAGCATATAATTTAAATTTATAAACTTGTACTCCGTTTGCTTTATTAGTCATATCCCACAATTCTTGACAACCAATAGAATTATGTTGAGAATAAGAAATAGTAACATATGACATGAAATATATTAATAAGATACATAAATTCATATACTTAATACAGGCGAGTATATTTTAAATACTTTTTGTTAATAAAAAGATATAAAAAATATATTAAAAAATTCTTATAATTATATTATAAATGACAACATTTATAGAAAAGCACGGAAAGATATCAAATTATAAAACAAAAGATGGTAAAAATTTGATTATCTCTCCAAAAAGTCAAAAAACAATGACTCCTAGAACTTTTTTAAAACATTTTATTTACGAAAGCTTACCACAAACTAAATATAAAAAAAAGAAAATATCTGAAAACGCATTTGAAGTACCAAAATTTAATGAATATGAAAATATTATAAATATTAATTACAATTGTAAACAATTGAAAAGTATATGTAGATATTATAAATTAAGAAAATCTGGTAATAAAAATGAATTACAATATAGATTATGGAATCATTTAAAATATTCTTATTATAGTATAAAAATACAAAAACTCATAAGAAATTTTTTAATTGGGCGTTATAAATATTACAAAGGAGATAATATCAAACGGATATCAACAAATGATACTGATTTTATGACTTTAAAACCATTGAAAAATGTGCATTGGAATCAACAAATATCATATGAAGATGTTGATGGTTTTAAATATACATTTGATATTTGTTCATTATTTAATTTATATAAAAATGGTGAAGAAGATGAAATACCTTTATCTGAATTACAAAATCCATATAATAGAAAAATATTACCTTGGAATTTATACAAATGTATGAGACGGATGATACTTTTATCAAAAGTATTGAAAATGCCAATAAATTTATTAATAGAAAATAATCACGAAGAAGATCTGACCGCAAAGAAACAAATGGAATTATATACCCAAGATTTATTTCAGACGATGGATTCTTATGGATATATAACCGATGTTGATTGGTTTTTAGGATTACCAAAAATACGTTTAATAAGATTATTAAGAGAATTAATAGATATTTGGGAATATCGTGCTCAAATATCCAATGAAGCAAAGAGGAAAATATGCCCCCCAACAGGCCACCCATTTACCCAAATAAACCAATCATTATTATCAGAAACAAGTACACTTTCTATTCAAAAAGTGATATTAAATGTTTTCGATAAATTTATAAAAAGTGGTTTAAATGAATCGGATAGAAAATCTGGTACCATATATGTGTTGGGTGCCCTTACTATAGTAAGTGAACTTGCGGCAAATTCTTTACCATGGTTGTATGAAACTTTTATGGTTCAACAACCTCCTAATAATAATTAAGAGAGCATATTTGCTTTAAAAAGTAATTTATAAATAATATTTTATTAAACAGACTTAAAAAGATATCATTAAAATAGATTATAAAATGCCAAAGAAATCGCATACCAAAAAAACCACAACCACAAAAGCAGCTGCAGCACCAGTAGCACCAGCAGCCGTTGTAGCAAAACCTGCTGCTCCAGAAGGACCAACGTTGGGTGATCAATTCACTCAATTGTTGTCACAACTCCAATCGTTGCGTAGTCAATTGACATCAGTAACTTCACAAGTCCGTGCTCTTCAAAAGCGTTCTGATCGTGAATTGAAAGCTGCACAAAAATCCAGCCGTAAAAGCCGTAAAAGTGGCAATCGTGCTCCAAGCGGTTTTGTAAAACCAACCAAGATCAGTGTTGAATTGGCCACTTTCCTAGGAAAACCTAAGGGAAGTGAAATGGCACGCACAGAAGTAACGCGTGAAATCAATACTTATATTAGGGCGCATAAGCTTCAAGATCCAGCTAATGGTAGACGTATTCTAGCGGATGCTAAATTGCGTAAATTGTTGAAATTGAAGAAGGATGATGAATTGACTTATTTTAATCTTCAAAGATATATGTCACCTCATTTTGCCAAAGCAGGTAAATCATTGACTAAATAATTAATTTTATAAATATGAATAAATAATATATAAATTAAAAAATTTTATATATTATTGATAATTAAAATACTTATTCAACAAACAAGAAATTGTCATTTTTTAATATTTCTTTTAATAATATATTATTTCGTTGTCTATTAAATTGGATCTTCCCCGCCCTTTTTTCCAAAGTATACATTTTTAAATTATTCTCGTAATTGATGATATCATCTACATCAATAAACTTTTTTAACTGCAACCATTCTATAAAAGTAAGTTTACCCCAATTTCTTATTTTTTTAAATTTGATTATTTTATTGTAGTAATAATATACATTTTTTGATTTTGAATAATCATTACCGGATAACATACAGATTATATTGAATTCTTCTTTTGTTAAATTTAATTCACTTATTATATGTTTTAAATCATAAAATAACACCGAATGTTTGGTTAAACTAATATATCTAATAATATGGGGACATTGATAAGCAAACATATCCGTATCTTCACTCAAACAAGCAAACACATCATTATTTAAACATAACTGCGCACATAAAACGTCGGCCTCTCCTTCTGCTTCAATATATGTATAACCCATAGAGTGTATTAAATTTTTTAATATGTTAATATGATCTAAAGTCAAATTTACAGATTGTTTCTTTAATTTTGATAACACGCCCCTTTGTTCCTCTTCTTCTAAAAACCCCATATTAATTTGGTTTTTTATATATTCTAATTTTTCTCTAGCACCTTCTCTTTTTTGTTTTCTTTCTAATATTGTGTTTTTCTTTTCTATTGGTGATTTACCATCAAATATAAATATAGGAATAATGTGATAATATTTAAATAATAAACACATTAAATATATTTTTTCTATTAAAACGTTATCAGATAAATATCTCCAAGCATAAATACTTATATCAATAACAATTTTTTTATTATAGAAATTACTCAAATGCTTTTGCTTGATAATATTTCCACAAGAGTTTTTAATAAGTGTATTAAGTAGTCGTATGCCCATTTTAATGGATTTTATCAATTAAGTAATAAAATCAATTTAATTATAATGTCGTAATTTCCACGATAGTCATTCTTGTAGAATTAATAATGACGTCTTTATAAGGAAATCTAGCTCCCATTTTTAATTTATAAAACAAGCTGAATATATGGTTTTTTGTTAATGATTTAATTAAATGAACATTATTATACTTTTTTTTTATAAAATCATAAAGTAAATCAAAATTTTGTGGCGTTTTTTTAAATTTTAATAATGATGAATTATTTTGTAAACAAAAGATTAAAAAATCATCATAATTATATAAAAGTATTGTTTTTAAAATATAATAACAAAATACATTGGTTTTTTCTCTATATAAAGTATGTCTTAATTGTATATCTTCGTTGTTTTTTGATATTAATTCCTTATAATCCAAGCCCATAAAATCTAATATTTTTATCACTTGAAATAATGAAAAAATTCTTTCAAATTCTATAAAAAATTCCCCATATAATAAAAAGGCATTTTTATCACATACATCATCTAATATATTGTATGATGAAAATAAACAATTGATAATAGTAGCCCACCATTCACTATATGTTTCAGCAATATTGTATTCACTTTTAATTTGAAATATGTTTGATATAGATTTTTTTAATTTATTATATTCTAATCCAGAAAAATCTAAACATAAAAGATGAAATAATTCATGTATTAAAACTTTAAACCATTCTTCTTTGCGATATAATAATATAGATCCGTTTTTATTACAAGAGGTAGTTACAGCAGTATTAACACTATTCTGATCTAAAATAGAAATAGAAGTTTTTGGTAATGTTTTTTTGATAGGAGTTAGATATAAATAAATAACTAATGAACCCGTTTTATGTTCTTTGGAATGTAAAAGTAAAAAATGTAATAAAATAAGAATATTTTTTATAGATTTTTCATATTTTTTTATATTAATTTTTTTTTCAAATAAAGTATAATAAATGGTTATTTTCTTATCAAATATTTTAGTATTTATCTGTATATATTTTGTTTTTTTATCCATGAATTCTCTGCATTCATCTACTACAAATGACGAATGTAATAAATCACTATTGGGTAATTTGTCATTTTTTATATATTTTTTAACTTTATTACTACTATTTAATGAATCAACTTCCTTATCTGATAATCTCAGTTTTTCATATAAAGTTGATAAAATAGAATCCGTTTTCTTTTGAGATGTTGAAGATTTATTTGTTATTTCTTTGTCAAAATTTTTGGAAAAAAATCTCATCAATTTTGTAGATTCATCGGATATATTCATATATATATATATTATAAATATTGTTTTATAATATATTATTTTGTTTTTTGTTTTAATAATTCATCTCTTATTCTCATTGTATCGTGAAATGATATTAATTCACTGGGTTTACCCCGTTGTGTTTGTAAATGAACTAATTTAGCATTGCGTGTGGACAATAATACTTTTTTTGGTAATTCATTTTTATACTTAAGCCTTTGTCCATCTTCTAAAACTATTTCTGCTTTACTAGGTCCCCCATTTATTGGTTCATAAAAATCTTTTTCTATAACTATATCATTTGGTCTAAATTGTATATATTTTTTTGTATCAGGATCTTTTATTTTACCGGTTTTCCCACCAGCAGTTTTTGCTAATGCCGGATCTCTACATATTTTACTACCGGATTTTAATGAAAAATTATTAGCAAATTCCGGGTTATTTTTCATGAATTTATGTGCATGAAAATAATGTTCTACAGTTTGCCATTGTGTACCATTTTTATCTTCAAACGGTGATATATAAAAATTAGATAATACACGTCTCCAATTTTTAATTTGATCTAATTCCATAAAATTAGTTTTTTCTTCAGCGGGTAATTTTTCAGCCCAACCCTTACCCTTTAATGTACCGGGAAATTTATCAGATGAATTACTTTTAAAAACAAATACAATATTTTCATCAAATAATACTTTATTGGGCGATGGTGTTGGTTTAATTTCTATTTCATTTATTGTTTCGTCTTCAATAATATTTTCTTCTTCGATTTCTTTTTTTTCATCCACTTCTTCTTGTAATGTTTTTGGTTGTGTATCTAATTTAATTTCTTCTCCTATTAATTTTGCAAATTTTGGAATATAATTATATACACTTTTCCCCGTTGCGCTCATACATCTTTTTACTATCATATTTTTTATATCATATGGTATATCTTTAAATGTGAATATATGATGATGTTTATATGTTATAAGTTTATAATGATCACCTGTATGATCAATAATAATATAATATTTGGGTTTAAATACCTTATCTTTTTGTATTTTTTCTGGAACCATATCCCCGCATTGTAAAATTTCTTCTGGTTTATTTTTATTCCAATTGCCTGTATTATAGATTCTAGATGATAACACTATACATTTAATTTTAAAATGTTGTTCGATAGTATTAATAGCATATGTATCTGCCCAATAAGCGCTAGTTTTCATAACTTCTTTTAATTTTTTCAAATTGTTCACACCATCCATAAATGCAAATTCTTCAATATTTTCAGCAGAACTCGTTATTTCTGAATTAGCTAATACAATTAATCCGTCATTTTTCTTTTTTTGCGAAACTAATTTAATTGCTTTTTTTCTATGTTGTTTTTTTAATTTACCATCTTTTTCAGTTTCGTATTTTTTTTTAACTGTAGTATATTCACTCATAATTTTTTTGTTTGCCAATGTTAACTCTTTTATTTTTTTTTCATTACTATCAGTATCTGATTTTATAGCATGAAACAATTCTTCATATGTTTCAAATTGTTTTTTATCTGTTTTAGCAGATACTATTTCTCTTAATTTTTTTACAGTTATATCAAAACCCTTACTTTTAAAGGCTTTTTCAATAGTTAAAAAAAAGCAATCACCATTGGGCGCGACGTCTTTAATACCAAAATTATTATTATGTAACAATGTTTTAACCCAATTATCACCTTCCGCCTTGACATAATTTTTGTTATTTTTTTTCATATCTTTTTTTGTTTCTCCTTCTTCTTCATCGTCATTGTCTTCTTCGCAAGTAAAATCAATTAATGGTTTTTCTTCATCACCATCTTGTTCATCACTATCTTCGTCACTACTTTCGTCTATATCCATGGGTTGTTCTTCTTTATCAATTAAATTTTGTAAATATTCCGAATCAAAATCATTATTTTCAGAAGTTTTTTCAAATATTAGTGGTTCATTTAATAGAGAAGGATCTAAATTTTGTTCTTCATCTAATAATTTTTCAATTCTATAAGCTTTAAATTCAAAATATCCTATTTTAATAATTTTATCTGGTTTTTCAAACATTAAATAAATAGGTGTATATAAAACACCCAGTTCTACTTTATCATATTGAATCCTTCCTAAAGAAATTATACATTCAACATTTAAAATCCTAAGTTGATACATATCAACATCAATACCCCTGTCTTCTTTGTTTATACCAAAATCATCTTTATAAATAATTGTAGAATTAATTTTAGATTTTACCATTAGTATCTTAATATAATATTATATTTATTATATTTAATCTAATATTATATATTTCTTTAAAAAATCATCATTCAATATTTCATCCATATAAAACCATAATGTTTTTCTTTTTTGAACAATATCGTTATTCAAGGGATTTATTTCAAATAATACAATATCTTGTATTAAATCTGCCTTTCTTTTTTTTCTTTTCGAAATACTGTAATAATCAGCTATCCTATCTAATTCTTTTTTCTTATAATTTTCATCATATTCATATGATATAGCTACAAAATTATCCATATTATTAATTTGTTCTACTTGTTCATCAATTTCGGGAGTTTCTGTATTCATAACTTCTTCTCTAAGATTATTATATTGAACTATAGAATTAGACATTAAATCATTTTCTATTAAAGTAAAAGTTAAGCCTTTTGCCATATTAAAAAAATATATAATTTAACTTTTATATATTTTTTTTTAATCATCTATTTCTTCTATTATATCAACACATTTGAAAATAACTTTATTTGATAAACCCACATAATCTTTACTATTATATTCAGAAATCTCTTCAATAAAATCAAATATTTTACCCCAATTAGAACTTTTTGTTAATTCGTCACTAGCATTAGTCAATATAATATATAAATTTTCTAGTATTTCTTCAATCTCTTCTCTTTTATCTATATTATTTTTATTGTCTTCGATTTTTTGTTGCAATACTAGTATTAAATTAGTCATTATTTTTACTTCAAGGACATTATTGTTTATTAAATTGGATAAGAAACAACTCATGCTTCTCCTCTGTTCATTTATTTTATTACATTCACAGAATAGATCATAGTCTGTTGAATCATTTACAATTTTTATATCATCAAATAATTTAGAATACTCTTCAAAATTTCTTTCACATATACTTTTCATAAAACTAAATTTATGTATTAATTTTTTATATAAGTTGGCATAAACAACGGATAAAAATTTATTTGAGCTGCCAATTTCAAAAATAAATGTTCCTATTTGGTCCAATGTTTTTTGTATGTCTTCTGTTTCAAATTTTATTATAAATGATATAGCATTAATTATTTTATTACTCATTTCTTCATAATTTTTTTTTGTTATTTTATTTAATAAACTTCTTATTTTATCTATTTCTGCTTCAATCCCGTCAACATTTGTTTTTAATTCGGTTTTTTTAAATGAAGGATCTGCTTTTTTTTCATATTTTTTTTTATTGAATAGTCTTCTATCTTTTTTTTTAAATACGGGGGTTTTTTGATATCCCGGTGCCCCTACTCTAGATGCTAATTCATTTATAATTTGTATTACATAAGAATCTAATTCATTTATTGTATTTTCATTTTTTATATTTTCAAAATCTAATAACGTATATTGATGATCGGCTAGGATGGACATTATAAGATAAATTATGCATTTAATTTTTAAATCAATTTATTTTTAATATTAAATTGAATAGAACTTAAACATAAATAATAATTATTATATATTAATATGACATCATCAAGAGACGAATATTACATTAAAAATTGGGAGGACGAAAATTTAAATTTAAAAAAAAATTTATTACGGGGTATATATTCATTTGGATTTGAAAATCCAAGTGAAATCCAAAAAAAAGCAATTTACCCCTTTATTAAAAAACATGGAAATAAAAGAAAAGATATTGTAGCACAAGCTCAATCAGGTACGGGTAAGACAGGAGCATTTGTTGTTAGTTCTTTACAAATTATTAATGAAAAAATAAAAAAAACACAAGTAATGATTTTAGCGCCTACACACGAATTAGCACAACAAATAGATGATGTGTTAATTGGATTGGGTAATTATTTAAATATTAAAACACAATTATTAATAGGAGGTAAATCAGTAGATATTGATAGAAAGGAATTAGAAAATGATACTCCACATGTTGTAGTCGGAACTCCGGGAAGAATGCACGATATGATAAGACGGAAATATTTAAAAGTGAATGATTTAAAATTAATAGTAATAGATGAAGCAGATGAAATGTTATCAAGTGGTTTTGTTGATCAAGTTTATAGAATATTTCAACATATGCCAGAAGATATTCAAATTGGGTTGTTTAGTGCTACTATGCCAGATGAATTAGAAACATTAACCGAAAAATTTTTAAGAAACCCAACAAAAATATTGGTAAATGCTGAAGAATTAACATTACAGGGCATTACACAATATTTTATAAATA
>Ga0315320_10001133_pt1 | contig 21978 bp, 13 predicted proteins | sample M140m21515metaG_FD_203458 | JGI IMG/M metagenome (GOLD analysis project Ga0315320, IMG submission 203458) | Ammonia-oxidizing marine archaeal communities from Monterey Bay, California, United States - M1 40m 21515 | ecosystem: Environmental > Aquatic > Marine > Coastal | place: USA: California... | reverse complement strand
GCCAAAAACAGCTCATCGCTGCAGAAAAAGATTCATGTCAGCTTAAGTGCGTCGCGTGACCTTAGGCAGATAAGGATGCAGAATAAGGTCTTTAGTGAGATGGAGGCGACGCTCGGGCTTGTCGTTTCAAGGAGCGTTTGTTCGAGGCAGGAGGTATCCCGCCATTCGTAAAAGTTCGGATCAGGTAGCTACCGGGCAGGTATCGCCGTTCGAGCACTTTCAGCTTCGGCATCAGAGTCGAATGGGCTTCACTGCGGTGACGAAGTGCCTCCGCAATAACTGCACCTGCAGGGATGAGCAGAGGACACCGCAACGACACTGGAAGTCTGAGCCAACCTCCAGTTTGCTCTGTAGCCCTGCTTGCTCTGCAGCCAGTAATCAGCAATGGAAATGCAAGCCATTTGATCGAAAGTTTGCGGCCGTGTTGTCTACTTATCGTTCTTAAACCACGGTAGACGCGCATTCATGGTGATTTCATCGTCGAGCTGCTTCATCCTTTGCTGCAAGCGATCCACAATTTCAGGGTGCTCGTTAGCAAGGTTGTTTTGTTCGCCGAGGTCTTTACTGAGGTCAAACAGCATGATCTGTGGTTTAGCGTTTGCCGCAGCTGCATTTTTCTGATTTCTACGCTGCCTTGGTTTTTTTACCAGTAGTTTCCAGTTGTCTTGCCTGAGGCCTTCCAGGTTGCCCTGCGACGTGTAGTGTACGAATTCATTTCGTGGTGACTGCTCTGTTTTACCCATCCACAGCTTGGACACATCGACACCATCGATCTTGTTCTGCTTTGGCAGCGGTTGATTGGTAAGAGCAGCAATTGTTGGAAGCACATCGATCGTTCCTGTCAACTCGTCACAAACCGTTCCAGCTGGAATTCCTGGTCCACGAATCAGGCAGGGAACTCGTTGGCCGCCCTCAAAGGTTGTTCCTTTGCCTTCGCGAAGAGGGCCAGCTGATCCACCATGATGTTTGAACTGTAACCAGGGTCCGTTATCGGTCGTATAGATAACGTAGGTGTTGTCAGAAAGTTTCAGTTCATCCAGCGTATTGAGTAGTCGACCAACCTCTGAGTCGATGTGCTCGATCACATTGATATAAGCATTCAACGGGTTGGGGTCGCGGACATCATCAGGAACATAAAGGGGGATGTGTGGCATGGAGTGCGGAAGATAAACAAAGAAAGATTCATCACGGTGTTTCTTGATGAAGTCGATTGCATTCTGTGTGTACCTTCGAGTCACTGTTCGCTGATCGACCGGCAACTCAATGATTTCTTCATCCTTGATCAGTGGTGTTTTCCATTTGGTCAAAGTGGATTCAGGATCTTTCCAAAGAATATCCATTCCAGCAGCACCACCTTGCGGTTTCCCTTTGTTGTCGGGATGGTTCATGTCGTTGGAGTAAGGGATACCCAAATAGGTATCAAAACCATTCGATGTCGGTAGGACTTCTGGGTGATGCCCAAGGTGCCATTTCCCAAAGCAAGCCGTAGCGTAGCCTTGTGATTTTAAGTGATCTGCGATTGTATGTTCGCTTGGATTTAAACCTTTGGTAGATGTCGGAAACAAAACATGCTGGTGCATTCCTACGCGTTTTGGGTAACAACCAGTTAGCAGTGCGGCACGTGATGGCGTGCAGACAGGAGACGCAACCATGAAACTGGTGAATTTTCGACCCTCCTCGGCTAACCGATCGACGTTAGGCGTTTTAATCGTCTCCGATCCAAAACAACTCAGGTCTCCATATCCTTGATCGTCCGCGAAGATAATCACGAAGTTCGGATCGGATGCCTGTGCTTTAACAACGCAGGAAAAGAGTGCGGCACAAATCGACAGGGAAAAAAGTAATTGTGTCGAGCTTCTCATGTGGGCTGACCTTTGGAGGAATGGTGCAGGAGTGAACGCACAGTTTAGCATGGCCAATTCCAAATTCGCGATCTCAAATCATGTTTCCGCATGATTCGCTGTGAACAGTCTGCGAGGGAGAGCGAGAATGCAGCGGGGTGACGGGCGAAAGCCTGTTGATACCTGAACTAAAACTGTTGGTTTTGATTGGTTCTTGAAGAGGCGACTAGTTGAGGCGACGGGCGTGGGGCTCATTTTCTCGAGTTGGTCCGCGAGGGGTTTTTGCCATGATTCGTTCCACTTCTTTCTTCGCAGTATTTGTCCCGAATCCACTTCGGTCGCCAGATGTCCAAGACACGATTGTTGTCGTCGTCATGCAGTGTTTTGCTGCAGGTTTTTGAGCCAACAGCTTTCAGTGCACCCAGTCAGGTGATCAAGTCGCTGCGTTGCGATTAGCGCAGCAAAGTGTCATGAAGCGTGGCGATGCTTGCAGGCTTCCTGGACGGGTTGGTTGGCTTTGCGACGATGAGTAAAACGTTTGAGACTCTGGTTGTTTGTCCTTGGAGGCCGTAACATTGATTGTTGAAATATTTGGAAGAGATTGTTCTTCATCTGCAACTTGTTGGCCTCCGGACGGTTTCACCTCTGAGTGGAATTTGCTCGGCGTGTGCTTTTTGATACTCCTTGGCACTTACAATGATGCGAATCCGCTTTCGATTGAGCACACTGTTGCTGCTGACGGCTTTCATTGCCGCGGGATTGGCAACACAAAACAGACGAAGTGCGTGGTACATCAGCAAATCGATACCAGCCGGTGTTGAGGGCAATTTCGAACTGGCAGCTTTTGAGGATCAGGATTTATTGGCCTGTCTCAAGACTACCGGCCCAGAAAGGTTGGTTGTGCGTCGGCTAAGTACCGGTGAAGTGTTGCACAAGTTTGATTTTGATGGTGATTCGAAAATAGAACGCTTGCAGGCGGGGCAAGACGGGAAGCTTTATGGTTTTGGTGCGTATTGTGTCACTCTCATCGATTTGCAAACGTCTGAGCGTACTGAGTTGATGACAGGGGCAGACGGTCCACCTGAATCGCTGTTGGTCAGAGGGGTTTCCCCTGAAGGTCGATTTGTATTGCTCGCTGTCAAAGATGTAGTCAAATTGCCTAGTGGACGCGGTTTTATCCGCCCCTTCACCCCAGTGACCTACCGTATATGCGATCTCGTGACTGGAGAATTGCAGTGGGAACTGAAAACAACCGATACACGGGATTCAGCGGGAGCTTTCCTATCTGATGGAAAGCGAATCGCGATCCCTATCGATAACCATATCCAGATTTGGGACTACGGGGAAAACATTCGGAGTGACAAATCGGAAGTGGTAATATTCGCAGTTCGGGATCTTCTCCTGTTCCCCGATGGTCGACGGTTCGTAACCACTCATTCGATTCGTGACTTGCATAGCGGCGTGGATTTGGAGCGTTTGGACATTGGTTTTAAATGCGCGATTGTGAATGACTCGTTTTTTATAAACACAAGCAACGGTCAGTTGAATTACTGGCGTCGCCGCCGCGTCGAAGGGTCATGGTCACCGCTCAGTTTTCCGGAGGCCTGGGTCACGGCCGCGCTAGCGATTGCATTGATGTTCAATGTTGTTGGTTATCAGCGTTATCAGCGTTGGCAGCGGAGTCACGATGGGCATGTTGTTAGCCACTGATTAGTATTTTGCCAACCAACTAGCTGTTTGCATGCTCGGAATGTCTGCATGTTCCTCTGCTTGAAAACCAAGCAACGATTGCTTTGCGGAACTAAGGCTGGCGATCTGCCGTGGTCTGTGTTGACTTGAATGGTTTTGTGTACCACTTTGAAACCGAACGACAGGCTCGTGAAACATCATCGCCTACCATGACCGCACATGGCACGAGAACAAGTGTCACACCTGTGGCAAACAGCACGCCGAACGCGAGCGAAACAGCCATCGGAATCAGGAACTTTGCTTGGATTGATGGATCGAAGATCAGCGGTGTCAAACCCACAAATGTCGTGACTGATGTCAGGAAGATCGGACGAAAACGGCTGGTACCCGACTCGGCGACCGCCTCAAGTAGAGAACTTCCTGCTGCGCAGCGTCGATTGATGAAGTCAACCATCACTAACGTATCGTTGACGGCGATCCCAGCCAGCGCCAGCATCCCGAACACTGATAGATAAGAGGGGGTAAGATCGAGCAGAATGTGGCCGAAGATGGCGCCGATGATCGCAAAGGGTACTGCCAATAGCACATAAAGTGGCTGTATCAGGGATCGTAACGCTACGGACAACAGCCCGTAGAGTGTTAGCCCGAGAAGGATCGCGCCGACGAGTGTCTGTTGTCGTGTCGTTTCGGCATCCTCAACGTAACCGTCGTACCGAAAGGTAAGTCCTGCTGACTTGCAGAGTTCCTGTAACGCCGGATCGATGTCCCTCGCGATCGCAACCATGTCTACGCTTTCATCTCTAACATTCGCACCAATACGCGCCACCTCGGCTTTGTCTTTGCGTTCGATGTTGCTGGGGGCTTTGACGACATTGATGGTCGCGACCGTCTTGAGCGGTACTTTGTCGCCAGACGGCGTGCGGATTTTCAGTCTATCGAGCGTGTGAAGCGATCGGCGACCGGCTTCAGGTAATCGCACCATAACGCGTACATCATCAGTTCCCCGTTGAAACCGCTGCGCTTCTTCGCCGTAAAAAGCCTGCCGTACCTGACTGGCTAACATCGATTGTGTTAGTCCCAGTTCGGCGGCACGAGCTTTCAGACTAATTCGAAGTTCGTCTTGTCCCTCGTCAACGTCTGTCCACTGGTCTTTCAGGCCAGGATAGGTCTCCAGTAATGACTTTATTTTTCTGGCGACATCTCGCTTGGCCGGTGAATCTGGTCCGCGAAGTTCCAGATTGAATTCGTCATCGTCCGGTCCCCACTCACGGACCATGGCTGCCTCGGTACGTGTTCGGAACTCACGAGCCTCGGGGATTTCGCCAACAAGTTCACTCCAACGCGCTGCCAAGTCCGTGTTTGATGGCCCTGGTTCACTGCGTTGTTCTGGCGGCAATACTTCGAAGGACGCATACGCTCGTGATCGGTCGTAGTCGCGACCAGGACGCGAGGCACCAGCCAGCGTAACAATGTTGCCAACCATTGATTCACCAGTGACCGGATCAACAGCTTCTTTTTGAAGGACGTTAAGTGCGTCGGTGATGCGTTGAACGTAACGCTGGGTGACTTCCATCGGTGTGTTACTAGGAAGACTGAGCATCGCGCTGATGCGAGTGGTGTCCACGGTTGGGTAGGGAACGAAGTTCATGCGCCCACTAACACAGTAACCCGCCATCACCAATGCGAGTGCGCTAAAGCTTGCGATCACTGCCCACCGACCTGTGATCGCGCATCGAAGGATGGGTGCGTAAACTCGCGTGATGAAACGTTGCAGCAAGTTCGCGACACCGGCTTGGAAGCGAGAAAACCATCCGCTTGGCGGTTTGTATCGTAAGTGCTTTAAATGTGCCGGCAAGATCAGCTTTGATTCAACCAGCGAAAACAAAAGCACCATGGTGACGATCGGTGGAACCTGCCGCGCGTAGTCACCCCAGTTCCCATCGAAAAACATCATGGGTAGAAAGGCAACAACTGTCGTCAATGCGCCGAATGTGACAGGTGTCGCAATCTCTTTGGTGCCTTGGATGGCAGCCTTTAGCGGGTCGATTCCGTCGCTGATTTTGCAGTAGATATTTTCGGCAGTCACAATGGCATCGTCGACGACGATGCCGGTTACAATGATGAATCCAAACAAGCTCATCACATTGGCCGTCAAGCCAAACCAGGGCATGAAGATCGCAGCGCCGGCAAAGCTGACTGGAATTCCAATCACGATCCAAAATGCGACCGCAGGCCGGACGAACAAGCCCAGGATCAATAATACAAATAGGCCGCCCATGGCCAATGCCCAAGTTAATGTGCTCAGTCGCTGACGAATCGCAATCGATTGATCGTCCCAAATTTCCAACCGGATTCCTTCGGGAAAGATCGCTGGCGTTTCAGCAATGTAATTGCGCACCGTGTTCGCAATATCAAGGGCGTTTTCATTGCTCACACGCATTACTTCCAGCAGCAGGGCCGGACGGCCGTTGTAATACAGTCGAGGTTGTTCCTCACTAAATCCATCAGTGACCTTCGCGACGTCACCGACTCGAACTTCGGCGCCTCCGACCGAACGAAGCGGAATCTGTTCAAACTCCTGACTGGTAAACGCCTGACCGTCGGTACGTACGATGAACGTCCCACTATTGCTGTCGATCGCTCCAGCAGGAAGGTCGATCGAAAAGTTTCGAATTGCGTCGGCAAGTTCTCGAAAACTAAGGTCATACGCAAGCAGTTTTTCTACATCTGTTTCGATGCTGATCTCGGAGTCGAGATCTCCTTGTAGAACGACGCGGCTGATGCCGGGCATTTCTAGCAGGTCACGTTGGACCTTGTTTGCGACATCGCGAAGCTCGCGTAACGACAGATCACCGGTGACAGCAATTTCCAAAATTTCGTAGTAGTGAGCCGACTCGGGGATGTAGATTCTTGGCGGTTCTGTTTCGGCAGGAAAGGTTGTGATCCTGTCCACACGCGCTTTGATATCGTCGAGGAGGTCTCGTCGGTCTTTCCCACGAGCTGCCCGAACCCAAATCCAAGCACCTCCAGGAGATCCTTCGGCATTAATCGATTCAATTCCGTCGACACCTTCCAACGCTTCTTCGATAGGGATCAGAATCGCACGCTCAATGTCTTTGCCTGTTGCCCCCCGATAGGCCATGCGAATACTGATGCCGTCCCAACTGAGGGCAGGAGTGACCTCGAGTGGAACTTGCGTCGTGGCAACAAACCCACCCGCGACCAGGATCAGGATCATCAAGAAATTTGCTGCGATCCCATTGCGGGTGAACCAACTGATCATGGAGTTGGGCTCCCAGCCGCCGGTTGACTCGCCAGAGACTCTGTTTCGACCTCTGAGATGATGTCGACAACGGCTCCTTCGGGAGCATAGACCAGCATGGTCGTCGCCACAAAATCACCCGGCCGTATGTTTGTGTCGCGAACGATCACGTATTTGTCATCCGACCACAGGGGATCGATATTTCGTGTGCTCAATTTTTTCGTTTCGGCATCAATCAAATGAACTTGGTTCAGAGAACGTACCGAAGGCCTTGGGATGGCGATGACATTTTTTAAATTTTCACCGCGAATCGTGGCGTTCACAGGTTGGCCAATGCGCAACACCGGACCGTCGCGATGAAGACCAAAGGGATCAGGAATTCGAGCGATGGCAAATAGCTCAAGCGAATTCGGGTCAAGGGCTCCCTCAGTACGAACGATCTGACCGCTCCACTCAGCCTCGTTGTCAGGATTGATGGCATCGCGGAGCGTGACGTCCAATGGCGGATCACTCTCACGTTCCGGAAGATTCAAGAAACGTAATTCTCGCGTCGCAACGGGCAACCGCACCTCGGCGTAATCGACTGCAAAGACGTCTCCCAATGTCGTTCCGACCGTGATCAATTCACCGAGGCCAATTGCTTTGGTGACCACACGCCCAGCGAAGGGAGCGACAATTTCGGTACGTTCCAAATCTCGCTCGGCTTGATCTAAATTTGCCTTCGCGACCTCAACATCGTTCTCGGCCTGAATAAGCAGCGAACGAGTTGCTTCCAGCTCCGCCAAAGATGCACCATCCTGTGCGGCAAGTTTTTGCATCCGTTCTTCCGCAATCGTCGCCAAATCGAAGGCGGCTCCACTACGCCGTGCTTCTTGCTCTGCGATTCGAATCGCTGTTTTGTAGTCGCGATTGTCAAGCTTCAGTAAAACATCACCCGCTGAAAAAAAACGGCCCACTTCGAACTCAGGATTAATCTTGATGACACGCCCAGTCACCTCAGCCGATAACGTCACCAGATTATGGGGGCTCATCAATCCATGGGTCTCGATGTGGACTTGGTAACTGCCGATTTCCAAGGGCTGCACACGAGTACGGACTTGAGTTGGCACAGGCGGCTCGACAACTTCTTCTTCCATGGGAATTGAGAGCTGACGAAATCCGTACCATCCACCGGCCAGTATGCAGGCAGGCAGGATGAGACGTATCAGTAACGCGGCAAACCTTTGTGTCATGTTCATTGGGGCAAGAAGGCGGGGCACGTTTCGGTTGACGGCACCCGGCTGTAGTTGGTGGGCAAATGAGAGTGGGATACAACGGCATCTAGCGGTGGAGGCGACGTTGCCTGTCGACGTAACAATGCCTAGCGAGGTAACAATGCCCGTTGAGGTAATGGGGACTACGAAAACTTGTACGGGTCTCGCTCATCCTTGACCGTTGGTTCCGCGCGGTTTCGTAAACGTGCATCGTTTTCAAGAACGCTAGTCGGCTCTCGAAAACGGCACTTTACCGCAGAAAAAGCTCCTCTTTTACGGACGTTCCGCAAAAAAGCCACCCGGCAGAACAGCATAGCTGCTCGCCAACCGGATGTCACTTGTTAGTTAACCTCAGATGCCTTGAAAATCTTTGCCAAAACAAGGCTCGCAACCGAGACTGCCCTGAGCCGCATCGTCCAACGACTTTGCTGTTTCTTTTTGAAAGGTGGTTTTTTGTCGGGCAGCCTGATCTTTGATTTCGCACTGGCGCTATGAAGCCACTGCGGCGAATCGCCTTGCTCCCAATGGAAATTTTTTTGCCGTGTCGTCGCAGATGACGTCGGCAAATGAGCTGGTCGCGGAAAGGGATTTCGCGAGGAACCACAACTATGTCCCAGATTGAACAGGTGATAATTCAAATGTACATGCGTTCGCGAGCACTGTGTCTGCTGTGTCCGATGGTGATGTTGTTTCAGGGCCTGTCGATGGCTCAAGAGGGTGAGCCAGAGCCTCAGGCGGAGACGCAGATAGAGGCACAGACGAAGCCTCAGGCAGAGCAGGTTTTAGGAACTTGGCTGAAGACGGGGGTGAATATAGATGGTCAAAGAGTGACGGACCGATTGACGATCGAGTCGTCAGATTCAGAGGGGAGGTTTCACTTTAAATACCAGCAGATGACTCAGGGTGCAGATGAAATCACAAGTGGCGAAGGAGACGGGGTGATCAGTGCTGGTGGCCGAAAGTATGTGGTGATGGACGTGGAACGCATGCGAGTCCTGACACCAGAAGAAGAAGCCACCGACTGGAATACTTCGCCGTTTTCCATCGTGGCTCAGATCATCGGCGATCGTATGCATTCCACGGCTGGGATGGATAGTAAAGGTGGCGTTTGGACTCGAGAAAACACGACGACGCCGATTGTCACTGCTGACAAGCTTGAAATGCTGGCTCCACTGCTGGGTACTTACACAGGTGAACACGAAGATCCAGGCAGCAAAGGTTATGGGGTCGCGGCAGGAACCAATCACATTGTGACCACACACCGGCTCAGTCCATCAGGAAAGCTTGTGGTCGGCGAGTGGACCAGCACACCGAAGGGCGGCACAGCCGACGACGCTTTTGAAGTAAGGGCCGTTTGTTCATACAGCCCTACAGAGAAGGCCATTATCGTGGACTATCACTCATCCACAGGTGTCTCGATGCGTGGAAAGATCGTCGCAATGGAGAAAGGGAAAATGCTGTGGGAACGCAAGGGTGACAGTCCTGCTGGGGCGATTCATGAGTACTGCCTCTTTGACTTCTCGGAGCCGGGGAAGTTTGCTCACACCATTGTCAACCGAACGGTGGATGGAATCCATGTTCCCAGTGAAGAGGGTATCACTATCACTCTGAAGAAGCAGGAATGATTCGCCACAGGGAGAATCTCAGCGGACTATTTTTCTTGATCAAATTTTCAAAGGCAGCCAAAATGCAATTATCCAAAAATCCTTGTCGAGGACTGAAACTCGGTGGAGTCCAACTCATCAAGCTAGTTCTGGCACTGACAATTACGGTCGCTTTGCCGTTGAGTTTTTTAAGCCTCACTGAGGCCGGCGCTGCTGATGTGGAAACTAAAACTGATGGCAAAGATAATAAGTCAGAAAGTAAGTCAGAAAATGACTCGCAAGCGAAAGACCAAGGTCGTCCCTTGGAAATGCGTGAGAAGCTCGCGAAACGCCCCTATAACTTTATCCAACTCGGTTATATGAGCGTGCCAGAGGGCGGCGAGGATGAGTATCTTGCCGTGGAAGCAGAGTGGATGAAAATTCATGAGGCACGATGTCGGCGAGGCAACCTCCTGTTTTGGGGCTTGCTGAAAGTTGGCAATCCGAAGGGCATGGGATGCCAGTATGTCACCATGCAGGGTTTTAATTCCTTCGATGATTCACGTCGGCCTCTACAGTGGTGGACAATTCGGAGAGAACTTGGTGGTGAACTGGATGAAAAGGCATTGCTGCAGCGAACCATGGCTGCTCGCAAAATGCTGTACACCGAGACTTACGAGATCGTTGACTTCGAAGGTGCAGCAACTCCGGAAATCGACGTCGCTCGGTTTGGCTACTTTCAACCGGTCGAAGGGCGTGAGGAGGAATACGTCGATGCTGAAAAAGAGCTCGCGGCTCCCTATTTCAGCCGAGTCATGGAAATTAACCCAGCATTGAAAATGTGGGGGCTCACTCGACTGGTCAACACGACCGCCAGTGCCCGATCACACCAGTATCGGATCTTCCATTTATTGGATTCAACAAAGATGCCATCGACAGACGAGGAGAAGGCGCAACTTGACCAGAAGATTCAGGCCCTGCAAGACGATTCCTCGGACAACACGAAGTGGAATGAACTTCGCAAAGGAGTCAGTGGTGGGCAACTCAAATGGGTCATGAAGACATCTGCTGAGATGAACCCGGTGAACGCCGAATGGGAGAAACTGAAGGGAGCCTGGAAATGTGTTCGCCCTGACGGTTCCTACCGGATCAAGCGAATTGAACCTCACCAAGAAACGCTCGAGGTCTACGATGCAAGCGGTGAGTTGAAAAATACGAACGTGATTCCAATGCGAATTGAAATCAAGGATGGTGTGAATCACTTTTACACCTTCTACCCTCAAGGTACTTACCACTCGGTCTACAAGATTCACGATGGTCAATGGTACGAGCAGGGACGTGGAATCTTTCGTGCGTCTTCTAAGAACGCACCGGATAATTTTCTGATCTATGATCGCATCGAAGATTAGCCTCGAATCGTCGTGTTGATATTCGCATCGTTTGTTCTGACAACGGGTGTCGGTTCGAGCTAGCCTCTTCATCGATTGTGAGCAAGTGATGTGAAGGTCGTGTTGGGTGCCACCAGCACGGCCCACGATAAAACTTGTGTTAGGTACTCAAGCCGCAGTCAAACTGACAGCGGAAACAGACTCTCAGCCCTCAGGTGAGAGTTTCCATGAATCAACTTCACATGAATAATCCAACGAGAATACAGATGAAATTTCAAACGCTGACGTTACGTTTGTTTTGCCCGCTTCTGGTGGTGATGGTTACTCAGGCTTGTGCGACCGCTCAGGAAGACTCCAATCCGCTGACGGGAGTTACAGGAACATTCACCCGAACAGGAGTTAGCACCGATGGCATCGGGGTTGCGATCAAAAGGGTGATTGAAGCCACTGATAAACCGGGGATCTTTCTGCAGACACGTACCATTACTCCCGCTGACGGTTCTGATATTTCTCAGTTGAAAATTGAAATGCAGATTGAACCATTGAGTTCGCAAGTTCTGAAATATCGTGTTGTTCGATACAAGAAAGTGCTACCCAAAGCAGAAGCGGGTGAGTGGATATCCAAAGAAAAAACACAGGACATGGTTGGCGCGCTGCAGGTGCGAGGTAACTTTCATTACAGTACCAACAACTTGACCGAACCCGCCCAAATCTGGATCCGACAAACAGACGACTACGCAACGCTGGATGCCGACTCACTCAGCGTGCTTGAACCATTAACCAAGACTTATGTCGGACGCTACGATTCCGCCGGGTCGGCAGCCTATAACGCCAGTGCTTCCTCGACGCTGGTGAAGTGCACCGGCAAGACAAACGCGACTGGGACCGTGCTGTCCTTTGACTGGACAATGCATGCTGAAGGTGCGCCGAGCGAGCGAGCTTTTGAGGCGCACGCGATCTGCATGTTCGACTCCAGTACAGGCAGAATCACATCCCACATTTACAATTCAGTGGGGGTTGCCATGAAAGCCGACTTGGTGCGGGCTCGGAATGGAAAGCTGCTGTGGGAACGCACAGCACAGGCACCCGCTGGCGAAATACGCGAACTGTGCCTATTTGACTTTTCCGAGCCTGGTGTATTCCGACATCGCATTGTGCTACGAACCTTGAACGGTGCAGTCGTTGACCAGGAAGAAGAGGACATTGTGCTTCGTCTTGAGGGGAGTGATACCGAAGCGGTGGAGAAGTAACAACTCATCTCTTCCTGCAAACTTTTTAGACCTACCCTGGGCTGAAAAACTTGACCGATATTTCAACACGAAGGCAAACGAAGTGTTCTTTCCTGTTGAACGCCGTGTTTCAGTCGAGCTTCGGGCGGACTCTGCGTTTGCAAAATTCACAAGCACTGGTGCTTCCGTGGTACGAGAAACAGGAAGACATGCTTGGCATCCGTTGATAGATGGGCGAATATCGAATGTCGGTTTGACAGCTGCTTGCGTACTCGCTCATGGAAGCTTCAAAGCGACTCACTCTGTTCTTGCGGAATGATCATTCGCACGTTCCACATCACGCGCCGAACGTGCGGACGCAAGCGATAGGGTGACGGCAGCACACCGGACGTGCCAACAGGCTGCGTCTCTCGCATCGCCCACCTCATGGCGTTGGCAATCTGCTGTGACTATTTGATTCGTGATGGCATCGTCGGCAATTAGCCGGATTTCGCCGAAGTTGGACACAATTCCTTGGGTATTCGGAGTTAACTCACGATCTGCGGCGACCGCCGTTTTCGCCCTTATAGCTGGCCAATCGTTAAACTAAGTTGCTTAGCTGTTAGCATGATCGCCATCAGACAGTCCAATTTTCTGATGCAAAGACAAATCACGCATTTCCCTCGCTAGTCACAGGCCTCGCACATGCAAATCGTTCGCCCCAGATGTTTAGTTGCCAGCTTGTTGATTCTGGCTCTGATGCTGGCAAGGCTCGAAAGCGCGACTGCCGACAGCGGTCAGGATGCGAAGCCGCGGCCTAATATCCTCCTCGTTACAGCGGATGATCTCGCCTACAGCTCTGTTGGCGCCTTTGGTTGCAAGATACCTGGCATCACTCCCAATATCGACAAACTCGCCGAGCAGGGGATCAAGTTCACGCAAGCGCATGTCAATACAGCTGTTTGCCAACCCTGCCGACAGTCTTGGATGACGGGGCGATTTCCACATAACAACGGCGCCGAAGGATTTGAGCCCATCGACCGCGATGTTCCGACCCTGCCTGAACAGCTCAAAAGTCGGGGATATGTCAATGGGATTCTCGGTAAAGAGATTCACCACCAACCTGAGGATCGATTCTGTTGGGATTTCATTCCTTTCAAAACGGAAAAAGAAGCGGTTTGGCGAAGCGGGCATTCCCGCCATCCAGAATTGTTTCACCGCTATTCCGCCAAGTTTTTTGAAATGGCTAAGAATCAGAAGAAGCCGTTCTTCTTGATTGCCAATTCACATGATCCGCACCGCCCTTTTGTCGGGAGCGACATTGACGCGCGGTCTTGGGGAGATCATCAGCCGCCTATTACGAAGCAGTTCGCACCGGACGAAATTGAAATGCTTGGCTATCTGCCCGACATCGAGAAAGTTCGCAAAGAAGTGGCGCAATATTACGGCAATGTGTACCGCTGCGACCAAAATATTGGCGCAGTACTCAAGGCACTGCAAGAGAGTGGTCTAGAAGACGAAACGCTGGTGATCTTCTTGAGCGATCATGGTGCTGCTTTTCCGTTTGCAAAGGCACAATGTTACCTGAACAGCACCAAGACACCATTGATCGTGAAATGGCCGGGTAAGGTTAAATCAGGATCGATTGACTCCGCCCACTTCGTCACCGGAATCGACCTCATGCCAACCATGATGGAAGCAGCAGGGCTGGCACCAATATCGAAACTTGACGGGAAGAGTTTCTTACCCTTGCTCTCCGGTAAAAGACAGCAGGATCGAGAATATGCGTTTGCCACCTTCTACCAAATCTTTGCGAGAATACGTTATCCAATGCGCTGCGTTCAAGGAAGCAAATTCGGTTACATCTACAACTTTTGGGCGGATCGCGAGCTAGCCATGACTGGTGATTCATCAGGTGGAATTACATGGAAGGCAATGATCGAGGCAGCTGAGACAGATCCAGAGATTGCCAAGCGGGTTGAGTTATATAAGCATCGCGTGCCAGAAGAGTTCTACAATCTCCAAGACGACCCCAATGGACTGAACAACCTCGCCGACGATCCGGCGTATGCTCAGGAACTGGAGAAGTTCAGAATAAAGATGGCAGAAATGATGAAGCGTTACGATGATCCCGCTCACGAAGCCTATCGGAATCGGAATACGCCAGGCGTTGTCGAAGCATTCATGAAAGCTCAACAGGAAAAAGCAAAAAAGACCAAGCCGGTCGTGCGATTCTAAATTGGCGATGGTTACCTCCCCATAAAGAACCCTCAATGCAGAGATCTTCACGGCGAGCGCGTTCGGCAGTTGGCGGCGGGCAACTGGTGTTCGTGGTGCGAAGTGTGTCAGGGAGAAGTAGGATTGTCGGAATGTCGTTGTGTTTGAATCTACATCCAAGACTGACACCTTGGGTTTCTTTCCAGACGCACTTCTAGCAAATGCAAATATCGATTGAATGATAGAATCTAAATTCAAAAAATGCTCTTAACGGGAACCTGGCTACCAGACTGATAAGCTTCGACGAGGTTGGTGAGTTCGTTTGGGAAGTATCAAGGTGTTTTTCCCCTGCCCATCGCCGTAACTATCAGCTTCATTGCGAAGTTAAATTGCAAGCTCTCAGCCATATTTGAATCCACCAAAAAGTTGAATGATTTCGGATTTCTCCAAGGCAACCACTGCGTCTATTTTCTTCGTGTGCTCGGTGTTCAACATAGATGTATGTTGTCGAAGCGAACTGCGTTGCAGGGGGAATGGTTGGTAAGAACGGAGCATCTACGCTTAGGGATCGGGATGACCGGCAGACTGCACATCGACGCTTGGTAACAAGACGCGTAGGCGTTCCAGTTCGGCAGAACTAATTCCCGTGTAATCTAGGTGCAGTGATCGCAGGTGCGGCAGTTGAGAAAGAGGTGTAAAGTCGAGATTGTCCTTGATCTCTATGAAAATCCCGAGACACCTTAAGTTTTGTAAATCGGTGATGGGCGAAAGATCCACAACTTCTTTGTTATCGAGCACAACCGTATCCACCGACGCAAAAAAATCGATTCCCAATGCATCGATCAGCCAATTCGGATATGGCAGAGTTGCATCGTGCATCCACTGCTTTTTTGCAGGGTCATACTTGTACGAAAATGAAATATGTCCGTTTTGAGAAACAACCCAGTCACGACCTCGTTTCTGGGTGTATGCCCGGCGGACCGGTAGCGCACAAAGTACAGCAACGCCAGCCGTCAAAAGCATCAATGTTCGCAAGGAAAAACGCAGAGATCGGAAATTGGGCTTCATGCGGTTGTTTCCTCGTGACTCAGGTTTATTAGGCTAATCGTACAGGCGGGCAAAGTACGTTGTGGAACAATTCAATTCTAACGCAAATTGCATACACTCAAACCTCGTCTGTCACTGCATTGACACCACTTGCGCTGATCATAACAGGCGGCTTATTCGGCCTCTGTTCAGGTGGTTCTGCTAAAGCGGGGCGGGCGAAGTGAATGAGCAGGACGTCGGGTGACTTATCAAAAGCAGAATACGGCTAGATGAGAGCATTCGTATGAACGTAGTAGACGCGTGTGGTTCTTAACGCTTTGTGTTTCCGCTCGTGAATCACTGTCGATTCACTCGCTGTTGCGATTGTCCAAAAACAAGTCAGGTTTCAGGCGTGCTGTTTTCCATTGATTCAGGCCACGCTCGATCGTGATCGTTACCCGCCCGGTTGGATCCGTTACATACTGCCCCAGACGCACACTTCGCAAATAGCCTCGTCGTTCATGCCATACCCGAAAAACATGCTTTCCCACTGGTAGGTTCTTGATTCGAAAACGCCCATTCAAATCTGATTTGGCCATGTAGGGGTTTGAACGTAGCAGTACGAATCCTTGCATCCATGGATAAACCGAACAGCTTATGGCGCAGGGCACCGGTTCAGATTTGTGGTATCGCAACTCAACTGAGTTGCTGGTTGGTAGTAGAGGTCATTTGGGTGAGTTATTAAGGAAGTCAATTTGCGCGTTATGGATAACCGAATCCAGATTGCGTTGTACCATTGTTTGCGTGGTACGCAACAAGAGTATGTGTGGCACAAAGCGGCCACCCTGCATGACAAAATCCACTTTGGACTTTAATTCACCAACGTAAGTTGGGTGAATGTTCAACGGTGTCTTTTGACTCGGCAACAAATAAAGAACGACGTTGGCGAGACCCCAGTTTTCTCTGTTGACGAGTAATGATTCGTCGAGGATTGGTAAGGGGAAGAGATTCTTGTCTTTATCCACGGGTAATTGGTGACGCTCTGCGGGAACGCCGTCAAACACGAAACGTCCCCTTAGATCACCCCACTCGCTTCCGTCTGCTGCGACACTACATGGTGCCACCAGCAGAAACCCAATGAATGCCATAACTATTCGATTTTTTTTCATCGTAATCTAATCCAGCCAGAGCAAAAAATTTGTAGACGCCTGTTGTCAGAAATCGACTGTTCTATGTACCAGACTCGGTGACAGCATGTGCGAAGTATGGCCCGAGCCCTATCGACATCTCGTGGGTGATGACGAACATCCATTCCAACTGACGCGGGAAAATATAAATGTCATCATTCAGAGCGCGCAAGTCGGGCCACACCTCCGCAGTGCACTCATAAAGGTTGTCATTCCATTCATGAAACAAATAGAAAGGTTCAATGGGCATTGCCTGAAAAGCCACAAACGCTTTTTCTCCCGAGACAGTGACTTCATGATTAAAAGAATATGCATGCCATCGGTAGCCTCGATACACCCAGTCTCCGGTGTTGCGCTTCACATTAGGAAAAAATGCCTCTAGCCAGACTTGGCATACCGTCCGTAATTTCTGTCCAACTAATGCTTTGGCCGTAACTGAATATTCACTTTCTAAGATCTCACAAAAATTCGGATTCATCATACTCCTGCTCGAACAAATTTTCAGTGTCCAATCGTTCATTTTGGCGTCGGCAAGTTTTGCGGCTCCAAATGGCAACCCTTATTCGCACTCACTTTCTTCCTTCGTTCAACTTCAGAAACTAGAGCTTTGGATGCTCCAGAGTGTACCAGCGAAAAAATAGTGGTACGTATAATCCAGCAGCAAGTAGGTGCGCGGCTACTCCAATGGGGACAGAAGCAGCATAAAAGCCAATACCCAGCCGATAAATTGCTGCCACCCACAACGTCCATAAAACTGCTCCCAGCACCGAGAATAATGGCGCTCGGCTCAGGGCTTGATAAAGTGCTTCCTTCCACGCTTCGACTGATGTTGTCCTGCTAAAAATCCTGTGGATTACAACAGTCAGCAATTCAAGTAGAGGAAGACCCAAGCACCAGATGGCGCCTGCGGTTAAGCAAAAGCCGAAACCATTGACCCAGGTTATCCATGCAGAGGCATTCTGCATACGTAGTTCATCAGCGTCTGCTGCAGCCGGGGAACTGAAGCAGATGAAATTGTAAACTGCTGGCGCTAAGAGGATCACTAACGCCAACCGCAGGCAACGTCGCGCCAGTCGATGACTTTTTGAGGAAGCATGCAGACCCGTCGAATCTGATTTGGGCGATGCGTAAGGATTTGGAGTCATCGAGACGGCTACATCAAATGAAGTAAAAACACGGCTTCTGCCAATTTGCATCATCGACAAACATAACAGCTAATACGGCCGCGGATTCAGCATAAAACACCAACACAAATCCCAACTTTGAATCTGCTCATTGTAGCCCGGATTTGACGTATCGTCAGATTCGACTCGACAGTCTGATTTCAATTGTCAGTGTTTGGGAAATGCAGCGGTTCATGCTTGGGGTGGGCATGAATGCATTCAAGGATCTCAATCTGTCTTCTATGATGCAGTTAGCATGATTTCTAGCTGCAAAATGCGATTGTCTACTTTCGGAAGAGATCGCTTTGGATAATTCCCTCTATCAAACTGGTCAGAGGATAGCCGTCAGCTTCCAATGGTTTCAGAATTGCATCAATTGCCGCGCGGTCACCAGGGCCCGTGTGACGACCCAGTGCGTGAGTCAGTAATTGAGCGGTCAGGTTACGGGCAAAGAACTCCTGTTGTCTTGTCAAAAGTGTCTTGAGTTCACCAAGATCGGAAAACGTTTCTCCGCTGGGTAGTTCCCCGGAGGTATCAATAGGTAGTTTGCGTTTTCCATCGTAGAACTTTCGTTCTCTGCCAATTGCATCAAATGCTTCCATCGCAAAGCCAAGAGGATCGATTTTGCGATGGCACTGATTGCAGGTGTCACTTTCCCGGTGAAGGGCAAGAAGATCACGAATTGACTTTGCGCCTCGCACATCGGGATCAATAGCGGGTACATCATCTGGGGGTGGCGGTGTGGGCGTACCGAGGATGTTTTCCAACATCCACACACCACGCACAACGGGTGAAGTATCTACGCCATTGGCTGAAACAGTGTGCACGCTTGATTGCCCCAGTAGCCCACCCCGAATGCTTAATGGTGCATCAAATTCAATGCGTCGAAACTCATGTGCGTCCGCTGCAGGAAATTGATCCACGACGCCATAAAGCTTGGCCAAATCCCGATTTAAAAATGAATGTCGTGCACTTAGTAACTCACCTGCTGGCCTGTTTTGGCGGAGCATATCTCGAAAAAACAGACGGGTTTCCTTCGTGCTGTCGGCTTCCAGGTTCGCAGCGTAATAGAACCAAAAATCGCTTTCGTCAGGTGGAGTGCTGCCCAACGATCGTAGTTTTAACCAACTGTCCAGAAAATCAGCCAGGAACGCGTCCGATGCGGTGCTGTTCAGGAGTCGCCGAGTCTGCGAAAGAAGGACGGAATCATTCCGGAGCTCTCCGGACGCTGCTAGTTGAAAGAGTTGCTTATCAGGCATGGTTGAGGTTAAGAAGTACGCGAGGCGTTCGGCCAACGCGAAATCAGATTCAAGGCTGCTTTCCGATGGTTGGAAATACAGGAATTCAGGTGAACACAGGATGGACTTGAGAGTATCCTGAAACGCTTCTTCGACCGACCGGCCCAGCGTTCGTCTCGCTTTCCAGAATTCGATCAAGCTGTCCAAATCTCGTGGTTCTACGGTTCGTCGAAAGGACCGGCGTGCAAACTCACGAATTCGGTTGGGAACTTCTTTCTCAGATAGCGATTCCCCTCCGTAAAGCAGTGACCGGCTACGATTGGGCCAGGCGTAATGAATCGGTCCACGTATCTGGACTTCCGAGATGCGGATCTGAGGAATCTGTGCGTGTTGGATCAACGCAATGCGTTGCGCAAAAATCCCCTTCTCGTCCCTGATTTTCTCTGGAAGTTTATCTTTGTCGTAGCGATAAATACGCCCGACCATTCCTCGAAAATCATGATGCCCATTCTCGAAGGTGAACCGAGGTGCAAAGCCTCGATCCAGTTGCACTTTGAACTCGTACCAGCGAAATTCGCCACCTTCAATGAGTTGCTCCGCAACTAATGGCTGAATCGGCTGACGGTGAACCATGTCTTCGATATTTGTATCACCTGGCCGTATCCCCAATCGAAACGGTTCTTCCAAATCAATTTTCATTGCCCTCGGGCTATAGGGCGAATCCTGATGCATGTTTTTTGCCAAAACACGCACCTCGTACACGCCCGTATAAGGAACGCCTTGCTTGAAGTTCGACAGCGGTCCGTAACCACCTTCGATCTTGTCGTTAAACGGATGGTCGTAAAGACAAAGATATCGATTGTCAAAAGCTTTTCGATGCCCAGTTGATAACTCTGCCTGTTGAAAAAAGTCTCCTGCGAAGTGCCAGAGCTGTTCAGTTGGACGCTGAGAAATCTCAAAGGCCCTACCGATACTCTGTTCCGCTGCTTTGAAATAGCTTTCAAGAAGATGTGCCGACATCACCTGTGAGACACCGATCGTATCAAAACTGTCGGACGCATCCCGCGGGAATTCATGGCTGGGATCAAACATGGTCATATCAACACCGAGCAAATCTCGTACGGTGTTTCGATACTCACGCTGATTCAAACGGCGCAAGACCGTTCGTCCTCCCGTCTCTCGGGTTTGTTGCCGCATGCTCTGGAGCCGGTTGGTCAATTGCTCGATTGCACTCAGTCGCTGTTGGGCATTCAGGGATTCAGCATCCTTTGGTGGCATGCTCTTGAGTGTCAGTTGATCAATCACTTCCTGCAGAAGAAGTTGAGTATCAAAGTCAGCTTTGGCTAAATCAATTTTTTCGAGATCGCGTTGGGCAGAGGCAGACGAGCCTTGATGGCAGTCGACGCAGTAACGCGTCAGAAACGCTTGTGACTCGGCAATCTGGGGCTTTTCGTCTGCCGCTTCAATGTGCGAAAAACTGACACAAGCCCATAAGAAGATAAAAGAAGTAAAGAACAGTCTCCGTATTTGTCGAGTGGCAAGCATCATGACAAACCTCGAAGAGTTCCCGTGCTTGTGGCAAATTGGTCGACTTCGGCACCAAATTCTTGCAGCATCGAAACAAACAGGTTCGTCAGTGGTGGTCGCCCAGTCGCCTTTGGGTCAAAAACCAGTTGCTTGCCATGGCTCCAGTTGCCACCTGCCAAAACTACCGGCAGGTTGGTGTTCGTATGTGAGTTGGCATTACCCATGCCGCTGCCAAACAATACGCAGGTCTTCCGCAGCAGATTGTCATCACCATCTTGGGTTGCAGCCAGTTTGCCCAAGAACCGTGCGAACTGTTCTATCTGATATTGATCGATTCGAATCAATGCCTTGATAGCAGATTCACGATGCCCGTGGTGAGACAAACTGTGATAGCCACCTTTGATACCGAGATCTTTTGGATTGAAATCACCACCGATCTCGAGTGTTGCAATCCGGGTCGAGTCGGTTTGCAGGGCAAGCAGAATGAGATCGTAAAGCAGAGGAAGATCTTCGACCATATTCTGATTCTTTGGCTCTGGCAGTGGGGCCTTTGGCTTCGGCCGATCTACCCAACTGCGTCGCAGATCAAGACGTTTTTCAACTTCTCGTAATGAATTCAGGTATTCATCCAACTTGCGGCGATCAGCAGCATTCAGTTTCTTCTGCAATCTTCCGGATTGCTCCAGAACTCCATCAAGGATCGAGGCCTGTAATTCAAATCGCTCAGCTTCTTTGATCTTGTCTGATTTACTTGTTCCCAGAAATAGCTTTTGAAAAAGTTGCTGCGGACCAGTGATCGGCGGCACTCTCGTTCCACTTCGTGTCCAAGCAAGCTGACACCCACCGTGAATTCCTGAATCGCTGCCTACTGTAAGAGTTGGAAATCGGGTTTGCCCAGGGACGAACTCCGATGCGTACTGATCAATTGTCATGTTGGCCGTTGGCATCGACTTTGCATCCACTTGCCGCACCCCGGAAAGGAATGCGTGAATTGCAAAATGTCCGCCGGTCAGCAAGTGATCAAGGCCTTTGATCAAGGTAATATTCTGCTGCTGCGATTCCAATGCTTTGCAGGTTGGCCCGAGGTCATACTCCTTGTGGGTAACAAGAGAAGGATGCCTCTCAACTTTTCCGTCTTGTTTACCGTTTTCAGGCCAAAATGTGGCAGGATAGAACCCAAGCATATTTCCAATGCAGACCATGCGTTTCGGCGCGTTCAACTGGGCTTTATCGGAAATTCCCTTGCCAATTTCGTTTGCCGCGGAAGGCATGAACGGCAAGGTAAGCGAAACGCCAACGGAACGCAGTACATCACGTCGTCTTGGAGTTTTCATTTCACAGTCATTGGCAGGAGGGTAACAGCTAAACGTGGACGACAAGTCGCCCCAGCCGGCTT
>Ga0315320_10001132_pt1 | contig 21979 bp, 17 predicted proteins | sample M140m21515metaG_FD_203458 | JGI IMG/M metagenome (GOLD analysis project Ga0315320, IMG submission 203458) | Ammonia-oxidizing marine archaeal communities from Monterey Bay, California, United States - M1 40m 21515 | ecosystem: Environmental > Aquatic > Marine > Coastal | place: USA: California... | reverse complement strand
AAATTTTATTTGGAATATTTTCTCTAAGCTTCTTCTCTATTTGATTTTTATTAAGATCAAAAATTCTATCTAAACCTGAAAACCCAGTTTCAAGAGAAACCAATGCTTTTTGAAGTGACTCTTTAAAGTTTCTTCCAATTGCCATTGCTTCACCAACAGATTTCATAGAAGTGCCTAATGTTGCAGGAGAAGTTGAAAATTTTTCAAATGTAAATCTTGGAATTTTAGTTACGACATAATCAATACTTGGTTCAAATGAGGCTGGTGTTACTTTTGTGATTTCATTTTTTAATTCATCTAACGTGTAGCCTACAGCAAGTTTTGCAGCAACTTTTGCAATTGGAAATCCAGTTGCTTTTGATGCAAGCGCTGATGAACGAGATACTCTTGGGTTCATTTCAATTACAACCATTCGGCCATTTTTTGGATTAATTGCAAACTGAACATTTGACCCACCTGTTTCAACTCCAATTTTTCTAAGACATGCAATCGATGCATTTCTCATAACTTGATATTCTTTATCAGTTAATGTGAGAGCAGGGGCAACAGTAACCGAGTCTCCAGTGTGAATTCCCATTGGATCAATATTTTCAATAGAACAGATAATGATGCAGTTATCTTTTTTATCTCTTACAACTTCCATTTCAAATTCTTTCCAACCCTCTAAACACTCTTCGACTAGAACTTGGTTTACAGGAGATTCATGTAATCCACTTTTAATAATTTTTAGATAATCTTTTTTATTTTTAGCAATTCCACCTCCAAGACCTCCTAGAGTAAATGCAGGTCTTATGATTGCAGGTAGACCAATTTTATTTAAAACTTTAGATGCTTGATTAATATTATTTACGATTTCAGATTTAGGCAAATCTAAACCAATATCGATCATATTTTTTCTGAATTTTTTTCTATCCTCTGCATTTGAAATAGCTTTAGAGTTTGCACCAATCAGCTCTATTTTATATTTTTTTAGAATTCCTTTTTTTTCAGCTTCCATTGCAAGGTTAAGTGCAGTTTGACCACCCATAGTTGGAAGAATTGCATCTGGTTTTTCTTTTTTAAGAATTTTTTCTAGAACTTCTAAAGTAATAGGTTCAATATAAGTTTTATCCGCAACATCAGGATCAGTCATTATTGTTGCTGGATTTGAGTTAATTAATACAACTTTATAACCTTCATCTCTTAAAGCTTTGCAGGCTTGTGTTCCTGAATAATCAAATTCACAAGCTTGACCTATGATAATCGGTCCAGCTCCAACAACTAATATTTTTTTAAGATCTTTTCTTTTTGGCATTTTTTTTCATGTTATTAATAAATTCTTGAAATAGATAAACACTGTCTTGAGGTCCAGGGTTAGACTCTGGATGATATTGAACTGAGAAAACAGGTCTATTTTTTATTTTTATTCCTTCGATACTGTTATCAAATAAAGATTTATGAGTGACTTCAATATTTTTTGGTAAATTTTCTTTTACTACTTCAAAGCCATGATTTTGACTGGTGATTTCAACATTATCATGAATTAAATTTTTAACTGGATGGTTGGCACCTCTATGTCCAAGTTTCATTTTTTTGGTTTTACCACCTAATGTCAAAGCAAGTATTTGATGCCCTAGACAAATACCAAATATAGGTAAATTTTTATTGATTAAATCTCTAACTATTTTGATAGCATATTTTCCAGTCGCTGCTGGATCTCCAGGACCATTAGATAAGAATATACCACTTGGCTTGAGTGCTATAATGTTAGCAGCTGATGTTTTGCAAGAGACAACAGTTACTTTACAATTAAAATCAGAAAAATATCTTAAAATATTTTTCTTTATTCCATAATCAATTGCAACTACATGAAATGAATTTTTATTATTTTTTTTATATCCAGTTTCTTTTTTCCAAGTTTTAAGACCTTTCCAGATATAGTTTTTTGATGTGGTTACTTTTTCTGCAAGATCAAGGTTTTTTAGACCACTCCATTTAATAGTTGAGTTAGTTAATTTGCTAATATTAAATTTACCAGTTTTAGAATATGAAATAGTTCCCTTTGGAGCACCTTTGTCTCTTATAAAATTAGTCAAACTTCTTGTATCTAAACCAGTAATCCCAACTATTTTATTTCTTTTTAGCCATGCATCTAAATGAAGAAAAGATCTATAGTTTGACGGAGAAGTTATTTCTGAGTTAAAAATTACCCCTTTTGTCCAAATCTTATCTGACTCGTAATCTTGATTGTTCGTTCCAACATTCCCTATATGAGGAAACGTAAAGTTTATAATTTGTCCTGCATAAGATGGATCAGATATAATTTCTTGGTAGCCAGTTAGTGAAGTGTTAAAACAAACCTCACCCGTCGCTTCTCCTGGGTAACCAATTCCAATTCCTTTAAAAACCTTCTTGTTTTCAAGAACTAAAATGCCTGTACTGATTTGTAAAATTTTTGAGTTCGATTTTTTTGCTTTTTTGATCAATTACAACTCATGAGTTAGAGGTTAATACAATAATTGCATTATTACCGCAACAGAGATGTATTATAAAATTGTAAAAATACAATTTTTCTTTTGAAGAATTTTATCTTTCAAGTAGATTAAAAAATTATGGCATTAAAAGAAACTATTGAGACAGAATATAAAAACGCTTTAAAAGCTAAAGATAAAACTAAAATATCAACCTACAGGTTAATTTTATCATCAATCAAAGATTTAGACATCGTAAATAGGTCGGGTCCCAACAAAAAAGATACTGACGATGAAGATATTAAGAAGCTTCTAAAAAAAATGGTTAAACAGAGAGCCGAATCGATTGATATTTATAAAAAAAATAACAGAACAGATCTTTTAGAAATTGAGCAAAATGAATATGAAATTTTAGCTGCATTTTTGCCGAAACAAATTAGTGAAGAAGAAACTAAGAAAGTATGTGCAGATATAATTTCTAAACTTGGAGCAAACTCAGTTAAAGATATGGGTAAAGTAATGGGTGTTCTTAAAAAAGATTACGCTGATGAAATTGATTTTGCAAAAGCAGGACCTTTAATCAAGGAACTATTAGGCAGTTAATGAAATACCCTAAAGAGTACCTTGATGAGATTAAGACAAGACTCAAAGTTTCAACAGTTGTATCAAAATCAGTTGCCTTAAAAAAAAGAGGCAAAGAATACGTAGGTTTATCTCCGTTTAAAACTGAAAAAACCCCATCATTTACAGTTAACGATGAAAAAGAATTTTATCATTGTTTTGCAACTTCAGAGCACGGAAATATTTTTGATTTTGTGATGAAAACTCAAAATTTAAAGTTTGGGGAAGCAGTCAAACACTTGGCTCAATTAGCTGGAATGCAACCTTATATGTTTTCAAAACAAGATGAAGAAAGAGAAAAAAAATGGAAAGAATATTTGTCAATTTATAGTCAATATGTTGATTTTTATCATAGCGAGTTATTAAAAAATGAAAAATATTCTAATGCTAGAGACTATTTAAAGAATAGATCATTAGGAAAAGAGGAAGTTAAAAAATTTAAAATCGGTTATATTGAAAAAAATCCAAATTTTTTTGACAAACTAAAAGATGAATTTAGTGAACAAACCTTAGTAGAAAGTGGATTGTTTTATTTAGATGAAAAGAAAAAAGTTTATGTTGAAAGATTTAGAGGGCGATTAGTTTTTCCAATTAACAACATCTCAGGACAACCAATTGCTTTAGGTGGAAGAATAATAGAAAACTTAGATTACCTGGCAAAATATATAAATTCACCTGAAACAAATTTTTTTAAAAAAGGTTCAAATCTTTATAATTTAGATTTAGCTAGAAAATTATCTAATAAATTAGATCATATTTATTTAGTTGAAGGGTATATGGATGTTGTTGGTTTAAGTAAAAATGGAATTGAAAACGTTGTTGCAAACCTTGGTACTTCATTAACTGATAAACAAATTTTAACTTTAAATCAGTTTTTCGATGATATTATAATTTGTTTTGATGGGGACGAAAGTGGTTATAAAGCCGCCTTAAGAGCTGCTGAAAATTCTATCAGAGAATTAAGACCTGAAAAACAAATATCATTTCTATTTTTACCAGATAAAGAAGATCCTGATAGTTACGTGAATAAACATGGCAAAAACTATTTTGTTGATTTTACAAAACAAAGCAAACTATCTATTCATCAATTTATTTTTAGTCACTATAAAAAACAAACTGAAAATAACCCTTCTTCCATGGCAATATTTGAAAAAAAACTTAGATCTATAGCAAACACTATTAAAGATGATTTAATTAAAAAATATGTTCTTGAATACTTTTTAGAAAAAATTGCAGAGTTAACACCTCATTCTAATCAAAATAAGAAAAAGTTCTATGTAAAAAAGACAAAATCACTTGATTCAACTAAAAAACATTTTAACGAAAGTCAGTCAATATCAGGTGTAGAGTTAAAAGAGTTTTCTCTATTATATCTACTTCTAAATAATTTATCTTTTTTTCAAGCTAATATTCACTTAGTTGAAAATATTAAATTATTTACAGAAATAAATAAGCAAATATTTGATTCTATAATAGATAGATTAAAGTCAGGTGAGCAAATAAGCATCGAAGGTCTAAATTTGGATAAACAATTGCTAGATAAAATAAATAAGTTTGCTCCAATTAAACACATTCTTAAAAATAAACTCGATAATGATGATCAAGTAATTGAGCTACTCGATGATATTTCAAAAGATTTATTTAATTATGATCTAGAATTTAGAATCCAAGAGTTAGAATCGAGGTTTTCAAAGGATATGAGCGAAACAACATTTAATGAGCTAAAAGAGCTTAAAAACGAAAGAAAAATCAACTAATCTGGATAAATTAGCAATGGATTTTTGCTAATTTAATATTATATAAGTCTTTCAAACTTATATTGCCGTGGAAAGAATAATTACTAAATCATTTGCTAGATTAATGGGTAGAGGAACCCACAGAGGTTTCATTACATATGAAGAGTTAAGCAAATCTCTTGGAAAACGAAATCTGTCTGATGAAAATTTATCACAAGCATTTATTCACATCTTAGATGAAGGTGTAGTTTTAGTAGAAAAGAAATCTGATTTTAAAGTTTTAAGAAAAAAAGAAGGATCGTCTAAAGAAGAAGGCAAGACGATGGAAAAAAGTGATGATCCTATTAGAATGTATTTACGTGAAATGGGTGGTGTTGAGTTACTCTCAAGAGAGGGTGAGATTGCAATTGCAAAAAGAATTGAGGCTGGAAAAGATGTAATGTTGATTGCATTATCACAAAGCCCAATGACTGCTCAACAGTTTTATGAATGGAATAATCAATTACAAAAAGATGAAATTTTAGTTAGAGAAATTATTGATATTGATACTAATTATATGGAAGACGAGTCCACTGGACCAAGTGCAAAACAAAAAAATGCAGGTGAAACAGATAAAGATGAAAACTCTGGTGATGGTGATGATGATGATTTTAACCCTACACTTGCTGCAATGGAAACAGAGATTAAACCGAAAGTTTTAAAAACAGTAAATACACTTACAAAAGAATACACAAAATTAATAAAATACCAAAAAGAAAAACTTGATTGCGTTTTAAATTCACAAAATTTTTCTCCTGCAAAAGAAAAAGGATACCAAAAGACTGTAGATGATATTTTAGAGAATATTAAATCACTTCAATTGTCCCCTTCAGTTTTAGAAGAGTTAGTTCAAAAACACTATGTAGAAAATAAAAAAATTATATCTTTAGAAGGAAACCTTTTAAGATTGGCAATGGATCATAATATTCCAAGAAATGAGTTCATTAAATTTTATATTGGAAACGAAATTAACCCAAATCTTAAAAAATTTTTAGATACTAACTCACTTTGGAAACAGTTTTTTGCAAAAAATAAAGAAGAGTTTAAAAATATTAGAGAAAGATTAATTGAGATTAGTCATAAGCTTGGAATATCTGTAACGGACTTTAAAAAATTAGTTAGCAGAGTTCAAAAAGGTGAAAAAGAATCTAGAATCGCAAAAAAAGAAATGGTTGAAGCTAATTTAAGATTAGTAATATCAATTGCTAAAAAATATACGAATAGAGGTCTTCAGTTTTTAGATTTAATCCAAGAGGGTAATATTGGTTTGATGAAAGCTGTGGATAAATTTGAATATCGAAGAGGATATAAATTTTCAACTTATGCAACATGGTGGATCAGACAAGCAATTACAAGATCAATAGCCGATCAAGCAAGAACTATCAGAATTCCAGTTCACATGATTGAGACAATTAATAAAATTGTTAGAACTCAAAGATTAATTTTAAGTGAATTCGGTAGAGAGGCAACTCCAGAAGAGTTGGCGAAGAAGCTTAGGATGCCTTTAGACAAGGTAAGAAAAGTATTAAAAATCTCAAAAGAGCCAGTGTCATTAGAAAAACCAGTAGGCGATGAAGAGGATAGTAGTTTGGGAGATTTCATTGAAGATACAAAAGCTTTAGCTCCATTAGAGCAAGCAATCAAATCTAACTTAGGTGAAGCGACAACAAAAATTTTATCAACTTTAACTCCAAGGGAAGAAAGAGTTTTAAGAATGAGGTTTGGTGTTGGTATGAATACAGATCATACACTTGAAGAAGTTGGCCTTCAGTTTTCTGTTACAAGAGAAAGAATTAGACAAATAGAAGCAAAAGCTTTAAGAAAACTAAAACACCCAAGTAGATCAAAACAGTTAAAAAGTTTCCTTGAAAGTTAAATCTTTTAAAAAGTTTATCAAATGATAAATTTGAATAGGTATACATACAATTACTTTTTAATATTATTTTCTATAATTCCATTAACTATAATAGCAGGTTCAGCTATTTCATTTATGAATATTTTAATAATTGATTTGTCATTTGTTGTTTTGTTATTTTATAAAAAAAATTTTTATTTTTTAAAAAATAGAACAATTATATATCTCCTTATTCTATATATTTATCTATTATTTAATTCATTTATCTCAATTGATTATTCAGAGAGTTTTTTAAGAAATCTCGGTTTTTTAAGAATTATGATTTTATTTGTTGCTTTTAATTATTTTTATTATCAAAAATTTTTTTTTAAAAAAATGTTTATTTTTTGGTCGTTAATTATATTAATTCTTATTTTTGATGTATTCATAGAATATTTTTATGGAAAAAATATTTTAGGATATAACTCATCAGGTTATGGTCAAAGAATTGTTAGTTTTTTTAAAGATGAACCAGTAGTAGGGAGCTATTTATATGGGTTTTTTTTTATTTTAATTGGTTTTTTTCTTAATCAAAAAAAAGAATATAGATATTATATATTTCTTTTTATATTTATATTTTTAATTTCAATACTACTTACTTTAGAGAGATCTACTAGTATCAAAGCTTTAATTGGAATAACTTTTTTTATTCTTTTATACAAGGAAGTAAATTTAAAAAGTAAAATGTTATTTTTTTCTTTGATTTTTTTAATGATTTTTACTTTTATATCAAATTTTCCAATAGCAAAGCATAGGTACACTAATCAAATTTTAAATCAAAAATCTGTTTATTTCGAATTATATCAATCAGGTTTTCAAGTTTTTAGTAACAATAAAATCTTTGGTGTAGGGAATAAAAACTACCGAATAGCAACATGCGATCAAGATAAAATAGTTTCTACTTCTGATCAAGACAAAGATAAATATATTTGTAATACGCACCCACACCAAATATATTTTGAAATGTTATCTGAGCATGGTTTAATAGGAACAATTATCATGCTATTAATTTTTTATAAATTAGTATTTTCAAAAATCTCAAGCACTATTCAAGAAAAAAACTACTTAAAAATAGGAGCTTTAATTTATTTGACGCTTGAATTCCTTCCCATTATTCCAAGCGGCGCTTTTTTTGGAAGTTTTCCATTAACATTATTTGCAATAAATTTATCTTTATTTTATGCTTTTGATGAAAATATGAATATTTTTAAAACAAAATAAATTAAAATAAAAATTTTAAAGGGCCGTTAGCTCAATAGTAGAGTACTGCATTGACATTGCAGGGGTAGTTGGAGCGTAACCAACACGGCCCACCAATAAGACTAATTATTAAAATTATGTTAAAACTATATTGAAATATAATAAAAATTCGTAAATAGTCAGGTGTAATTATTACATTTTCATGAAAAGTCTCAAAAAAATCATTTATCTCTTAACAAGACATGAAAAAGTTCGTGCGGTATGGTTGCTTATCATGATTTTATCTATGGCTTTAATAGACATGATGGGAATCGCTTCAATTATGCCATTTATAGCCTTACTAACAAATCCTGAAATTATTGAGACAAATACAATTTTAAACTTTGCTTATCAGAAAGGAAAAACTTTTGGCATTAAAAATGAGCAGCATTTTTTAATTTCAATAGGTGTCTTTGTTTTTTTATTACTAATTGTATCAATTACATTCAAGGCTCTAACAACTTATATTCAAGCGCGGTTTATTAAGATGTGTGAATACACTATAGCTAAACGTTTAGTTGAGCGCTATCTTAACCAACCGTACAGTTGGTTTTTGAATCGCAATAGTGCTAATCTTGGTAAATCAATTCTTTCAGAAGTTGGTAACGTTGTTGGAAGAGGTTTGGAACCTCTGATGTCATTGGTAACAAATTGCCTTATTACTTTTACATTATTTTTTTTGTTATTTGTTGTTGAACCAAAGCTTTCCTTAATAGTTATAGTTATCGTCTGTACTTTTTATGGAGCCGTGTACAAACTAAATCGGAATTTAATGGACAGAATGGGAAAAGAAAATTTTAGAGCAAATGAGTCAAAATTTAAAGTTTTAAATGAAGCTTTTGGTGCTTCCAAAGAAGTAAAAGTAGGTGGACTAGAACAGATTTTTATAAATCAGTTTTCTAAACCTGCAAAAATTATAGCTTATAATTCTGCTGTGGTAGCAATCTTGAGTCAAATACCTCGTTATACCCTTGAGGCAATTGCATTTGGAGGTATGCTTTTAATTATACTTTATTTTATGACCACAGCTGGTGATATTACAAATGTACTTCCTATTATTGCTCTCTATGCATTCGCAGGTTATCGTTTAATGCCAGCAGTACAAAAAATTTATATTGCTTTAACTTATATACGTATTGTTGGTCCTGCAGTAAATTCTTTACATGATGATTTTAAAAATTTAAAACGATTAGTAGAAAATAAATCTAAAGATACTTTAAAATTAAATAAGTATATTAGATTGAATAATATTCATTACAATTATCCCAATGCATCTAAAACAGCATTAAAAAATATAAATCTAAATATACCTGCATACAGTACGATAGGATTAGTAGGTGCAACTGGTAGCGGTAAAACTACTACAGTTGATATCATTCTTGGGTTACTGCAATCTCAAAAAGGAACTTTAGAGGTTGATGGTAAAATAATTAATAATGACAATAGAAGAGCTTGGCAACACTCAATAGGATATGTTCCACAACAAATTTTTTTAGTAGATAATACAGTCGCTTCAAATATAGCTTTTGGTAAAGATATTAATGAAATTAATCAAGAAGCTGTAGAACACGCAGCAAAAATTGCAAACTTACACGAATTTATTATAAATGAACTTCCCCTTAAATATGAAACCTTTATAGGGGAGAGAGGCGTAAGATTATCAGGAGGTCAACGTCAACGTATTGGAATTGCTAGAGCACTATATAATAGACCTCAAGTATTAATTCTAGATGAAGCCACAAGTGCATTAGATAACTTAACTGAAAAAGTTGTGATGGAAGCTGTACACAATTCAGAAAATAAAATTACCAAAATTTTAATTGCGCACCGATTAAGTACTGTCAAAAAATGTGACAAAATTTTCTTATTTGACAAAGGAGAGCTTAAAAGTGAAGGGACTTTTGAAGAATTAATTAAAATTAATGATGATTTTAGAGCAAGTGCAGAAAGTCATTAAATAATCATAAATATTAATATTTAATTTAGTATATTTAATATTTTCTTTTTAATTATTTTAAAATTGTTTGATGTATTAATTTTGATAATTTTTGATTTTATATTACGACTGTTAAAGATATATGAGTTGATAATATTATCTGATTTTTTAATTGTACTGTTTATCTCCTTGATAGTTAAGCCTCTCATTCTTTGTGGTAGACCTCTTTTTCTTAATTTAAGTCTCTTATATTTTAATCTTGAGTTGCAATTAGTATAAATAATAAAATCAGCTTGTACAAAAAATTTATTAAAAATATTAATTTCTTTTTTTTTGATCTTTTGATCAGAATAAAAATAATCTTGTAAAAAATACATTATTATACCAGGTTCCATAATTAAATATTCATTCTTCATTAAAGATTTTTTAAGTAATTCTATAGAAACCAAGTGTCTATATATAAGTAAAATAGTTCTTAAAAAAAAACCTCGATTATAAATTTTTTTAAAAAATAATCTTTTATAAAATATAATATAAAAAAAAATTATAATAATTATTACTTTAAATTTAATTAAAATTTTAGAGTTAAAATTTAATTTTTTAAATTTACTAAAATTTCTCCAGTTACTACTATGAAAACTAATTTGTTTATTATTTTTTGTAAATATTTGAAATTTAGAACTTATAAAAGTTTTTCCAGAACCAGGTGGCCCTATTATTTCAATTAATTTAGGCATATTTATCTTAACATTTCGTAATAATTGTTTAGTTTATCATATATAAAATGAAAATCACTTATATTGCTGAAACATCATTGTCTAACAGGAGTGCTTACACTCATCATGTTCTTAAAATGTGTGACTCTCTCTGTAAAAAAGGGGATGTAACGCTAATTATTCCTTTTACAAGTGTAAATTTAAATTTTAATAAAATTAAAAAAGATTTTTTACTTAAAACAAAAAAAGATATTTTAATTAAATCTATTTTAAGTACTAAAATTAAAAATTTTTTATTTCGTTTAATTTTTGGATTTAAATCTGCTTTTTACCTAAAAAATAATAGATCTGATTTAGTAATTTCCAGGAGTTTAATTTCAAGTTTTTTTTTATGTATCTTTAAAATTAATCACTTTTTAGAAATTCATACAGAATTAAAAGGTATAACAAAGTTTTTATTAATAAATCTTAATTATATAAATTCCAAATATATATTGAAAACAATATTAATTTCTAAATCTTTGAGTAACAGATTTCCTAAGATTAATAAAAAAAAACATTTAGTGCTTCATGATGCTGTTGATATTGATGATTTTAAACTAAAAAAAAGAACTAAGCTTATTAAATCCATTACTTATGTTGGTAGTTTCTATAAAGGTAAGGGTATTGAGCTAATTCTAAGACTTGCAAAAAAATTCAAACAAATAAAGTTTAATATTTATGGAGATTCATTAGGAAATATTTATAAAAAATCTAAAAATGTTAAGATTCATGGTTATGTAGGCTATAATGAAGTTCCTAAAGTGCTGGCGAATTCAGATATTTTAATTTTACCAAGTGCTGATATTCAATTTGGAAGAACAAAAAATATAAATATCACAAATTATAATTCTCCATTAAAAATGTTTGATTATTTGGCAGCAGGAAAAATAATATTAGCATCAAAACGGGATGGTATTTGTGAAATATTAAAAGATAATTACAATTCAATAATTGTAAATCAATATGATTTAAAATCTTGGTCTGAAGCTTTAAAGAAAATTCTTTCAAATAAATACGACTTAAATAAATTGAGAAAAAACTCAATTTTAACAGCAAAAAAAAATACCTGGGATAAAAGGGTGCTTAAAATATTAGATGAAATTTAAAATTTTTGGTCCCATCATACAAATTACCATGATGTGTATCCACCATCTAAAACTAAAGTAGATCCATTCATGTATGTGTTCTTGTCACTGCATAAATAGTCTATGATGCCATAAAGGTCCTTAGTATCCATCATTCTTCCTTTAGGAATATTTTTAATTAGATTATTTTTAAATTTAATTGGCTGTTTCCAATCTATACCATGATTTGCAATAGTATTAATATTTATTTTTTTTCCATACATTGTTGCAAAGTATTTAGTTATTCCGTTAACAGCAAATTTACTTGATACATAAAATATATTTTTGGGTTTATCATAGATTTTATGTTTTGGTGAAACCAAACTAAATATTGAAGAAAAATTAATAATTCCTTTTCCTTTTTTATTATACTTAATAAAATATTTGTTTGTTAGATAAAATGAAAACACATTAGTTTGAAAAAAGTGATTAAAATTTTCTAAATCATTTTCAAAATTTTTATTAATATTACTTTTTTTTTTCACAACGTGTTCATTAGCGCCATGAAGATTAATTAGATAATCAAAATTATTATTTTTTTTAAAAAAGTCATTTACTTGTTTTTCACTTAACAAATTTATATTATGTTTATCCAAACCATATACCGCATTTTTTTTTTTAAGATAATTATAAACTTTTTTACCAATTAAACCTCTGCTTCCAGTGATTAAAATTCTTTTCATTTACAATAAATCCCAAGTAATTGGATAATCCTTATCAACTTTCTTTTGAATTTTTTTATTGAGAATAAGATCTAAATATTTAGGTAGAATACCACCCGCAGGTCCTTTAATAGTAATATTTTTTTTTGTTATTTTTTCTCCTTTTTTCAAATTTTTTTTTGCGTACAAGCTTTTTCTTTGTGAGTTTATTACTATGTATTCACTAGGCTGAATTCTTTTAACACCATCTCCAAGGATATTTTGTGAATTTTTTGAAATATCCACAAGCTTTTTCATTTCTTTGGGCTCACTTGATAAAATATGATCTGGACCTTCTAGATTTTTATCTAGCGTAAAGTGTCTTTCAATTATATTTGCTCCTAACCCAATTGACATTAAAGAGATCTCAATTCCTGGATAGTGATCTGAAAATCCCACAGGAATATTAAAGCTTTTTTTTAGTGTTTGAATAGCTCTCAAATTTATTTCATTTTCATTCGCTGGATAGCTTGATAAGCAATGAAGTAGAATTAAGTTTTTGTTTCCATTTCTTCTAAATACATCAACAGCATCTTCAACATTAGATAAGCTAGCCATACCAGTAGATAATATTACAGGTTTAAGAGTTTTAGAAACTTTTTCTAATAATGGAATATTTACTAAATCAACTGAAGCTATTTTATAAAAGTTTACATTTAGCTTTTCAAGTGTATCAATTTGCTCTTCATCAAAAGGGGTAGAAAAAATTTCTATCTTATGTTTTTTTGCATAATTAAAAATTTCTTTAGTTTCTTTAAAATTTAAGCTGAGCCTTTTAAACATATCGTGAATATTTTCTTGTAAACCATCTGCTTCTTCAGAGTAATTTACAGAATTAACTTTTTTTGAAACTCTACTTTCTGCTTTGAAGCTTTGAAATTTTACAGCATTACACCCACATTTTTTTGCATTTAATATTAACTTTTTAGCAATATCTATATTTCCATTATGATTAAGTCCTGCTTCGGCAATTATATATGTTGGAAAATCATTACCCACATAATTTTTACCTAATTTAACTACTGAGTTAAGATTGACCTGATTATGAGGTTTTGTTATTTGGTATTTCATTGCCTCCTTATTACATAGATTGTTTACTAAATCTAAAGATTTATGAAATAGTATTTGACTATCAGCGTAGTTAAACTCACCCCCAGTGCCTAATGAATAAATTTGATTAAATTTTGATATTTTTGAAGAAAGTTTAGATAATTTATATTTATAATCTGTAAATTGAACTGGATAAACAAAATCTTCTTTGTTTTCTGTTAAACGTCCTATTTCATTTTTTTTAACTAAACCAACTTTAATCAAATCGTTAACTACTATCTTCTTCATTTCTTTAAAACTTATTTTATCTATTTGATCATTTTTTGAGTAAGATATCTCAGCACTTAGATAAGTTTTGTTCTTAGGAGAAACAAATCTTGACATTTTTTTATGTTCAGAAATTCTATTAAAAATTATATTTTTTGACGAGTAGTAAATCCAATGACATTTATTTGAAAGAACAACAGGTTTATTGATTTCAATATAGACTGTTCTTACTCCCCTGAATTTTAAGTCAGAATTATATCCCAACAATTTTGCTGTAAGAGTGATTGGTAAACTAGAAATAATAAGTGTGTCATCAGATATTGGTTTTAATTTTTTTCCAATAAATTTAATACCTTTCACTCTAAAGTTTTTACTTTCAAAGCCAATTACTGTTCTGTTTAAATATATTTTTCCCCCATTATTAATTATTTTTTTTTTGAGATAATCATATATGCAGCCTGTTCCAAATTTTCCAACAGCCGTATATTCGCCACTAAAAAAAGGTAAAATTTTTTTTCTAAATTTAATTCTTTTTGGTGCCCATTCAGAAGTCATTTTTTTGGTACTGATTCCCCAAATTTTTTCTGGATAATTTTTAAAAAACATTTCCGTCAAGGTTTTGCCTACTTGAGATTTAACATGTTCATCAAAGTTTTTAGTTAAAGCTACTTTTGATTTTTTTAATTCTCTCAATTCTGAGTGAATCTCAGATTTTAAATTTCTTGGAAATTTTTTTAATGACTCTAAAGACAAAGGATAATCATAAAGTTTATTAAAATCATCATCATAAGTATTTTTTGACCAATACTTATCTTCAACTAATAAATGGCCAAAGTTTTTTTTCCAAAAATTCCACATTTTCTTGTCAGGAGTATGAAAAATATGGGGTCCTGTGTCTAAAATAAAGTCCCTCCATTTCCACGATCTACACATACCACCAACAATCGAATTTTTTTCATAAATTTCTACTTTCCATCCTCTTTCTGATAATAACCATCCTGTAACCAATCCAACTGGTCCAGCTCCAAGTATGATCATCTTTTTTTTCATTATTTTTTAATTATTTCTTTTTTTAATGATTTATATTTTTTTATAGAAATGTTCTTTAAAAATCCATCTTTACCACACACTCCAACTATTCTTTTAGGTTTAATAACATCATCAACAATTATATCACCTGCATTACCCAATATACCTTTTTTTACTAATCTAAATTTATTTTTTTTATTTATAAAGCTACTTTCAAAAAAACTTTCATTATCAACACTAGTGTCTATAAATGAGCTTAATGAATTTTCTATATCAATCCGAAAAATAGGAATATTCTTTTTATTCAATTGATTTAAATCAAGTTGTGAAAATACTCCTTTGCCAACATCAATAATTAAAGGTTTCTTAACTAATTTGTTTATTGTTTTAAATTTAATTTTATTGTCAGCACATCCAATTATTACATCATAATTTTCAAATTTTAGTTGATTTGAAATTATAGTATTACTTACAGATTTGGTATGACGAGGTTTAATAATATTTAATACTTCATTAATTTTTTTAAGTTTTTTTTTATCTCTTCTAAACAAAAAAATATTTCCCCCAGACTCTAATAATCTTATTGCTATTTTAGTTCCAATATTTCCAGTACCAAGAATTAAAATTTTTTTACCACCAACACCTCTACGATCTTTACGATAATAATCTTGAATAAAATTCTCAATTGAGTTTACCGTGATATCATTGGGTTTATAATTTTTTATAATTGATTTTTTGATACCACTTTTTGTAGCTCTTTCAATGTTTGCTAAAATGTCTTTCGTATTTGTAATTTTTTTTTCTATATCCACAAAGACATAATTTACTTTACCATCAATTTTCTTTGCTAATTTTATCGCAGTATCATTATCATACAATATAGCACCTGAATAAACAGTTTTTTGACTTTCTCTGTATGGTGTAAAATAATAATTCTGACTTGTTTCTTTTTTCGTTGTTCCAACCAAAAAACAAGATTTCTTTTTTTTTAAGAGAGAATTTTTTTTTAAAAATTTTAAAATCTCATTAATTTTTTTATTGTTCATTTTATTTAGCTATAGATTAAAGTCAAAATTTGATAAATATAAGAACTGTAAACTTATCTCCAATCATAAAAAATTTTAATTAATTCCATCTTTGAGGATTAGACCAATATTTTTTTGTTGAAGAAATTTTAAATAATTCGTTCATTAACTTTTTGTTTAATCGTCCTTTTTTTTTGTACTCTATGATCTTTTTTATGTTTGTTTTATTTATAGATCCAATTAGAGCATAGTTCAAATTTTTTAATGAAAAAATGTATCTATATATAATTTCTTCCTTAGAAATTTTATTATTATAACAAATCACATTAAGATAATTGATAAAGTTATTTATTTGTTTTTTAAATTTAATATTTATTTTTGGTGACAGCAGAACTCCCTGTAAAACTAATGATCTTGCAATAATTATCTTTTTTTTTAATTTTTTTTTATATTTAAAAAAATAATAACTATCAGCAATATTTATTGGCATTTGAATATAGGTAAATATTTTATTTTGCAAAACATTTACAAGTTCTTTTTCTGTGTAGATAGATACACCAAAATTTTTAACTAATTTTTTTTTTTTTAAAAAAAATAAAGTTCTTAATACTTTTATATTTTGAATAACTTGTAAATTATTTTCATGAATATATAAGACCTCTAATTTTGATAAATCATGAACTAGTTTATAAAGTTGAATTTTTTTTAAAAAATAGTTTAGAATCTCTTTTTCTGTTTTTTTATAAGGAATATTATCTACTTTAAAATGTATTTCTTTTTTTTTTAATAATGTTGTATATTTATTTGATCCAATGTATCTATCTGCACATTCAAAAATATTAAAAAATTTAGAAATATAAAATAAAAAATTTTTTTTATTAAAATTTTTAGGTCTAGATCCAAATCCATAATTTTGATTACTAAATTTTGCAAGACCATAAATTAATTTTACCATTATTTAAGAAATTTTATATCTTCGATATTATCAATATCATTAAATGATTTTACAATTATAGGAATTACATTAGATCCAGATACTGATCCATTAATGATTGTTTTTCTTTTTATTATTTCAATATCTCCAGTTTGGAAAAACATTTTTGGTAATTGTTGTCTAGGTATATTATAAGGTTCCCTTAAATATTTGAAAATTGATTTTATTCTTCCTTTTTTATCAATTTTCCAATGTCTATAGGGGTGATTTTTAGCCTGGATCACTGATCTTACAGAGGTGCTAGTTTTGTCTTTGTGCAATTTTTTTAATCCTTCTTCAATTAATTGTTTTTCTCTAAAAGGCGAAGTGGGCCTCAATAAAATAATATAGTTGAAAGTAGTGCTATAATATTTTTCTGATCTTTTAAGACAATCTTTTACAACAGGATAATCTTGTACCTTATCACCAGATAATTTTTTTGATCTTAAAAAAGGGACTTCCGCTTTATATTTTTTTGCAATAGTTGCGTATTTAATTGAATCAGTAGTTACTATTATTTTATCAACTAATTTAGATTTTTTTGCATAGGATATTGAGTGACTAAGCAAGGGTTTTTTTTTAATTATTTGAATATTTTTATTTTTAATTCCTTTACTTCCTGACCTTGCAGGTATTATGACTAATACTTTATTTTTTTGATACATACTTTAATTTAATCGTATAGTTTAAATCAGTTATATAGTATTTATATATTTTTATTAATAAATTAAATCAAATTAAAATATAAAATGAAAAAAGTTGTAAAATTTAGCAAACAGTATGACACCGATATGTTTATGATAAAAAAAAATTTTTATCTAAATAACGATAAAAATTTACTGAAAAAATTGGAGATGAATAAGAGATATAAAAAACAAAAAAAAAGAAATAAATGTCAGAATTGTGAAAAAAAGATCAAAATAAATGACTTTCAATCATTTAGTATAGATTACACAATTTGTAGAAATTGTTCACATTTAAATGGAAAATACCAAAATTCTTTTAAATTTGCTTATGAGCTATACAAGGGCGAAAGTAGCAAAATTTATTCACTAAATTACATTAGGGATTTTAAAAAAAGAGTACAAAGTATTTATAGACCTAAAGTAAAATTTTTAAAACAAGTAATAAAAAAGAATTTTAGTATTACTGATATAGGATCTGGCGGAGGACACTTTCTGAAAGCTTGTGAATTAGAAAAAATTCGTGCAACTGGATTTGAAACAAGTGACCATTTAGTTAAAGTAGCTAAAAAATTTATAAAAAAAAATAAAATCCAAAATATTGTTTTTGAAGATATAAATCAAATTATTGAAAAAAATGAAAGTGATTGCATATCATTAATTGGTGTACTTGAACATTTAATAGATCCTAATTTAGCAATTAAATCTTTTCGGCAATCTAAATCAAACTACTTATATCTATCTGTACCATTGTTCAGTTTTTCATCATTCTTAGAACATGCAAATCCAAATGTGTTTCCAAGACAATTAGGTGGAGATCACACACATTTATATACAAAAGACTCATTAAATTATCTATTTAAAAAAAATAAATTAAAAATTATTGGTGAGTGGTGGTTTGGAACTGATTTTGCAGATTTACACAGAACCTTAGTAAATAATTTCTCTAGCAAAAGTTCAAATTTTTTTCAAATGCAATTTCAAAAATTTTTTTCAAATTATATAAATGATTTTCAAAAAATTTTAGATAAAAATCAGATTTGTTCTGAAGTTCACATGGTTGTAAAAAAATAAATTAATTAAATATTGTTTTAAAGAATGTTTGTACTTTAATGCCTGAATTTCCATCTATATTTCCTACATAATATTTTAGAGTTTCGATATCATTTTTTGATAATTTTTTGTTTTTATATCTTAAGCTTAAGTTAAAATTTATTTTTTCATTAAATTGTTTTTTAGTGTTAGCAAAATATTTCTTATTTTTTATATTAAGTAGAATATTTTTGTTAAGCTTATTTTCATTATTAAAATTTGGAATGATTAAATTTCTATTACTTAAAATTGTCTCGAAAACAATAGTTGAATTAAACGCAATAACAACAGATGCATCTTTTAAAAGTTTTTGACCAGATCCACCTTCTATAAATAAACAATTCTTTGATAATAATTTTGAACTAAAGTGTTTTTTTTTATGAATACCAGTTTTTCCTTTAAGAATTATTTCAATGTTTGAATTATTTTTTGCAAATTCTAAAACATATTTCAAAGTTTGGTTGTAAAGTTTTTTCCAATTTTTTTTTTTATTTTTAATAAAAATGTTATTATTTCGATAATATTCAATCAAATAAAATACTATAATTTTTTTTTTAGGTTTTATTTTTCTTAATCTAAAAGAATAATCACATCTAGGATTACCATTCACAAATACTTGCTTTTTATTTGCAATCTTACTTTTAATTAACATTTTTTTTTGGCTTTCAGAATAAACAGATATTTTATATGAGAGTGATTTTTCATTATATTTTTTGTAAATTTTTGGAGCTACCAATTCTTCCATTGGAGTAAAAACCGATTCTTTATGTAATATAATAAACTTTAAATTTAAATTTTTACAAACTTCCTCAAGGTATTTTTCAGAATAATAAAATAAATTGAAGCTAACAAATCCATCTAATTTCAAATAATCATTGATTGATTTAAAAGTTAATGTCAAAAATTTCACATACAATTTTTTTTTATTTAACTCGTCTAAACTTTTTAATTTAGTGTAATAATCTTTTACATAAATTGCATGATTTCTTCCAAAATAATAAGAAAAAATTTTTTTTAAAAAAGTTCTTGGTAGTAAATAAAAAACTATATTATTATTTTTTTTATTAGAAAAAGACTCAGTTAAATCTTCATATCCACCTGATTTAGGAAAAACCAAAATTTTTTTTGTTTTTTCAAATCTGGACTTTATTTTTTTTGACTTTCTAATATTAAACCAAATTATAAAAGCACATAATTTATGATTATTTGTTCTTAGTGCTAAATCAATAAAAAATAATGATAAATATATAAAATATTTGTTTATTCTTTCTGTCATTTTAATAGATTATTTATTTATGTTAATTTAATGTAGAATATAATTAATAAACATTGTATATCAACGTGGAAATTACTGAGGGCCTGTAGCTCAGTTGGTTAGAGCAGTACACTCATAATGTATTGGTCCCAGGTTCGAGTCCTGGCGGGCCCACCAAATTTAGTAAAATTAATGATTAAAGATTTTAATTTTTTGAAAAATCCTCTAAAATTTTAAAAAGAATATTAATATCACCACCATTAGAACTTAATATTGAGGAAAATTCTTCTTTCTGTGTTCTGGCTAAACTTAAACCCTCTATAATTAAATCTCTTATAAGTGGATTGTCAGGGTTTTTTGTATAAACTCTCCAATCAATCTTAACTTCAGGCCTTTCTGTGGTACTTATCAGGATGCTATTAACTATCGTGTAATTTTTATTTAAAACTTTTTTTTGCCTAACTTCAATTTCTGGATTTGTATATTCAGCCAATCTGCTTGCAAAACTTTTTAAAAAATACTTTTCGAATAAATTAGAATAAGTTTTTATTTGTTTTTCGTTTAATTCTTTTCTTGCAGATCCTAGTGAATAAAACCCGATACCTCTAATATCAACAGTTTCTTTTGCAATTATCTGTAATTCATTCATTTTTTCATCTTTTGATATATTTTTAGATAAAAGTTGTGAGGCTCTGTTTACTGTAGATTGAATGAATACATCTGGAGAAATTGAGAAAGCATTATTTATATTTATAAGATAGAAAGTTAAAAATATAATTAATCCAAATATTTTTTTCATAGATTAAGTATTTATTTAGTGTCTATTTCTTCCCAATCTTCATCTTCTTTATAAATAACTTCTATACTTCCTCTTTCTGTATTTCGAATTTTGTTTTCTCTATCTTGTAAATAGAGGCTTCTCACAGAAGCATAAAAGTCTACTGAATTTTTTTCAAGATTATCTAAAGACTCAATATTGTTAGCCCTAAATTCAATACCTGACAACGTCTTTGTAGCAGCGTATAGTTTTCCGTCTAAATACTCATTGTTACCATTAACCGATATGTTATAATAAGGATCACCACCCATTACATTTGCAAATGAACCTAGGGTATCTCTAATTGTAGTAGGGCCTATAACTGGTAGAACTAAATAGCAACCAGGACCCATACCCCATTTACCAAATGTTTGACCGTAATCTTCTTTTATATATTTTGGAAAACCCATTTTATCTGCAACATTAAATATACCTAAAATTCCTACAGTTGAATTCACCAATAATCTTCCAGTATTTATACCTGCTGATTTTAATTCTCCTTGTAAGACATTATTTGGTATAGTGATGAGAGTAGATAAATTAGTTAACACATTACTAGTTCCAGATTTTATTGGAACGGGTAAAGACCTATAACTTTTTGCAACTGGTTTAAATATTGCTTTATCAAGACCTTGGTTAAATACAAAAGATGCTTTATTTAATTTTTCGAAACAGTCTTTAGTAGGTTTTGCTTTTTTAGTAAGCTCAATCTCACCATCAGATCCCGCAAAAGCATTTGTTGAAATAAAAATTGTTATTAAAATTAATCTTAAAATTTTCATAATTAAATACTCATTATATAATCTATATGCACATAAAGTAAAATGAGATTTAGTGCTTAAAATGTCTAAAATAAGGCTATATATAAACTTATATTCGTAAAATGAGCATAAAAAAAATATTTAATTATTCACCAAATTTTAACACTAGTAAGAGAAAATTTGATCAAATTAAATTTTTAATTTTCCATTATACAGGCATGAAAACAGATAGAGATGCCATTAACAGGTTAACTAAAATACAATCTGAGGTTAGTAGTCATTATCTAATTAAATCAAATGGAGTTATAGTCATAATGGTTCCAGATCTCTATATTGCGTGGCATGCTGGTAAATCTTCCTGGAAAAATTTTAAATCTTTGAATAAGAATTCAATTGGAATTGAAATAAGTAATCCTGGTCATGAGCATAACTATTTAAATTTTTCAAAAAAACAAATTAAATCAATTTTATATTTAAGCAAATTACTTATAAAAAAATATAATATTCAATCAAACAACGTATTAGGTCA